>OHEC01000441.1_pt1 | contig 22796 bp, 19 predicted proteins | sample 1567141 | NCBI WGS metagenome assembly OHEC01 (sample SAMEA3879567, study PRJEB24766) | human gut metagenome | biome: human-associated habitat; feature: feces | place: USA | collected 1985/1987 | reverse complement strand
ATAATTTTTTTAATTCCACATCAATTTCATTTGTTTGTGTTAATAATTGTTCTTTTTTTTCTTCCAGTTTTTTAATTCTGTTTATTAATTTCTTATTCATATTTCCTCCACATTATCATCTTTTACAGTTATTTGAAAGACGATTATTTAATTACTTAATATCTATTCTTTTTATTTTTTACTTATTCGGTTATCACCTGTCTCTATTACAAATAGATCATATATACTATGTTTAGAAAAATACTTATAAATCCATTTTGAAATTTCAAATCAAATTCTTTTTTCTCTTAAAATAGAACGTCAACATACTTTCTACCGCAATCTAAAAATCCTGGTAATTTTTACCAGGATCTATACATAATTGCTATTTTAATCTGAGTCTATATTTTCATCAGGTTCCCTATTTTCTATTTCTTCATCAAATTTTTTACTTTCATATGATTCTTTATCAACAATTTCCAGATAAGTAATTTTACTTGCGGGTGCCTCAGTACTATCATCATACTTATCTCCAACCCATTCAAAATAATTTAAAAATTTTTCCTCACTTTTATCATATTTACATTCTAACAATGTTTTGAATTCATCATCCAGCAAACAATAAAAATAAACATAATTATCTACCTTAAAAGTCCTGTTATAAAACTTTACTGTTTCAACATCACTATATTTATTTTTTTCTAAATACCTTTCTAACATTATTTTGTAATCATCAACTTGTTCATCAGATGCAAATGTAATTTGATCCTCATTAAGATATTTATACTTATATTTTGTTTTACTGTCCTCATTGCCAGTAAAATAAAATATACTAGCAATGATAATTATCAACAGTATGAATCCAATAACAAAATATTTAATTACAGCATATTTTCTATCAATAATCATATCTTCTCCTATACTAATTTATCTATCTAGAACGTGAATTTATAAATTGATTGACATCAATTTTTTCAATAACATCCTTAAAAACTGTGAAAATGTCTTCGAGAGAGACATCTTCAATTTCCTTAATTTTTTTAAATCTGTTGAAATTTTCTTCAAAGACAGCTGACTCACTTAATTCACTGATAAGCTCCTCGTAATCATAAATATTATTCAATGTATTTCTACTTTTGGAAACATTTACAAATGAATCTATTAATACATTCATATCTATACTAATATCTTTTTGAGTTAAAAGATTATAAACATCAAATAAATCCCTCATTCTGGTATTATATATACCTCGGTCAAGAGTTGTTTCGATTTTTTCTGCAATTATATTTTCAACTGCATAAGTACATACATTTATTTTTTTATCACTAAATAAACTGTTAAAAGTATGCTCTATTGCCTCTGGATAAATTAATGTATTATTTGAAATATCAATTTTCAAGTTTAACCTTGTCTTACCTTTTAGCGCTAAAATAGAAACTGTATAGCCTGGATATCCATCATCAGACTGCCCTTCTTTAATATCACCTATTCTATAATCAAAAAATGATTTTGTAATATCTTCTTCGATAATATCAATTATCATATTATTTATTTCCTCTACAGAATAAACTGTAGAATTTACCGTAGCATCCATATCTAAGGTGGTTCTATTTTCAAAACCTAATAAATTGCTGACGACAAAACCTCCCTTAATAATCAGACTGTCCCTGTACTTAGAATTACTTATTTTCTCTGCAAACTCTTCAAGAATAAAGCGCTGCTGAACATCTCTTAGATCCATATTCTTTTCTTTTGCATATTTTATCATTCCGTTTTTCCACTGATCTATATTTTTATATGCCATAATTTCTCCTCTATGCACTTTTATAAAGACTATAAATTTCTGCGATTTCACTTTCTACATTAAATAATTTTCCATATTTGCTCAATTTTCTCATATCTAATTTTTTATTATTAAAATACGACTGTAAGGACTGATAGTATACCTGTGTATCCACTTTCTTTTTATTTCTGATCAGATCACAAATAGTTCTTTCACAATCATAGACAATAATTTTATTACCAAAATAATCAATATGTTCAACTGCCCCTACATACAGCAGTTCTTTTTTTACATACGATACTTTTAAACGATTATTCCTTAAATGGCATCCTGAATATGTTGTTACATTGCATCTGGATGGAATTACTGTTGTTAGCCCATGTAAATAGCACGCTGTTTCGTGACTATAGATCATATTTTTATTTGCAAACTGATAGACAAAAAATTCATCTTCTAATTCGTTTTTATAAATATACAGTCCTTTAACAAGTTTTCTTAAAAGTTCTTTTTCAACCAGCCGTCTTATCTCTCTTTTAGTAAATCCATACTCCAGCATATCACTATAAACCATGTATTCACCATTTAATTTATAGTACTCTTCAACTTTATTTTCTAATAAACACATCATATCACCGTTCCTATCGTACATATATTATAACATATATATGTTTAATATTCACATATTAATTAGAAATATACCTTAAACAGTCGTTTTTTTCATTTTTATACCTGTTTGCATATGATTTTCCATATGCATAATGTTTTGGACAATATGACACAAGATAATCACACAGCTTAGTTACAAACTCTTTGTCGCCCAGATCATTAGTAACACCGGAATTTTTTATAAGCCTTTTAGCACCAGAATTTCCAAAAAGATTAGCCATACCACAGACAAGGCCTTTAATGCAATCTCTTCTCGACGATAAATCTATTCCTAATGATTTTAATGCATTTTCTATCGGTATATAGTAATTATCGTATTCAAATTGATCCTGCTTATTCGCAAAATCTTTTGGATCATTAGAATAAGCTGTATGCCATGCTTTTTCTAATCCCTTATTATTTCTTAAAGATGCTTTAGAACAGCTTAAATATGCCTCAAAACAAGCGTATTTATTATTATCTGACTGATAACAGTATTTTAAGAATTTTTGAAGATCGTATCTGTTATCAAACTGGTAATATCCCAGTGCATGATAGTCATCAGAGCTGCTAAATCCCTGATCATAATTACAGCTACTTTCATATTTTGCAAAGTATTTAAATTCCTCAGAAAGCATTCCACTAACTCCGTTTGAAATTGAATTTGGAAATGCAGGAATTCCGTATCCTAAAATGGACTTGCTGTCCGTTTTATAAGAATTACGCTTTACCGTATTGCTCGAGTTACCTTCGATTGTATGGACTGTATTATCTGTAACATCTATTACAATTCCTGTATGCGTTGAATCGTTTTTATTTCCTTTACAGAAAAAAATAATGTCTCCTGGCGAAGGGACTATACTTTTTCCCCCATATCTAGGGGTATATTGAAATTCACTTTTTTTCTTGAACCAATCAACACCGGCATCACACCCCTGATATTTAGGAATAACTTTAGCATCAATCAGCCCACACTGATCCGCTATCCAAGAAACAAAGGTCGCACACCAGTTAGCTCCATCAGCACTACCAGTATACCATTTTCTATACTTGTCACCGCCAACGGCACCATTAACAGCATTATATTCATCTATTGCCTTTGCAACAAATAAATCTCTAGTATTGCCACCTTCAAAATCCACTTCCTCTGTTTTACTTTTACCCCCAGATATACATGCGACAATTAGGACAAGAACTAAAAAAAAAGTAAAAAAAGAAGCTACTGTATACTTCAGAGCTTTCATTTATCTCATCAATGCAAGCTGATCTGGAGTAGCTTTTATTTCTATCGGCAAGCGTTTATTTCCTGCTATCAGTATTGCATCCCCTTGTGAAAATCTTGCTATCCTTTTAATCTCATTATCTGATAATGCAGTAAGTTTCCTTAAATCTTTGGTAGCATCTTTGTCTAATCCTAAAATAAGCTTATAGCTTGCATTATTAAAAATAGCTTTACCTTCTGCCAAAACCCTCGGATCTGCGAAGTCATGAGGCTCCTGTGTACCTAAAATAGTTACATTATGATACTTCCTAGAACGTCGTTGAAACTGTTCAATCATCTTTGCAGTTTCACCAGCCAAAACAAACATATGTGCCTCATCAACAGCTAAAACCGATTCGCTCGTTTCATCCAGGCATAATCCCCATGCATATTGAAATATAATATGCATCAGCGCATTTTTTAATCCTGGAGTTAAATTAAAAAACACTTTAGTTCCAAATGCAAAAAAAGGATTTTTCATCTCATCCTCAGTTATTGTCGTATGCCCATCCAAATATCTAGCCCACTCAGTACATATAGGTTTTAATTTGATTCTAATTTCTTTAAGAGCTGTATATTCATCGTTAACTATGTTCGATTTTTCAAACTTTTCTATATGCTCATCTACAATTGCTGAAAAAACGCTAAAAGTCGGATAATCAGTGTTTTTTAAATATTGAAAAGATTCGTTTATATTCACACCTACAGTTTCGTAGGCCTCTAGTACCAGCTCTCCTAAAATATCCAGAGCACCTTCACTGATATCTTTAGATAAATATCTAAAAACAATTTTAATATCCTCAACAACATTGTATATTGCCAATCTGGTATCGTATTTATCAACTTCGTCTTCTTCATCTTCATCGCATGAAATCGGCTTTAAATCAAAAATATTTATTCTTGCATTTTTCGTACCAAGATTAAAATAAGAGCCTCCTGCCTGTTTTATAATAGTACGGTTTTTATTTTCAGGATCAATCCAAATTACTTTTCTAGTATGACATATATGAGACATTAAAATCAGATCCATCGCAGTTGTTTTACCTGATCCAGACTCACCTATAATAATAAGATTGCCGTTTAGTCTTTTATATTTTTTAGCTTTAGCTGGATTGTTTAAATAAAGAAACTGATCAAAACATACCATCCCTTTTTGAGAAGATTCAACCCCTAGCAGCATCCCTTTTTCATCATCCAATGTATCAAAAGTAAACGGGTACAAACCACTTACTGTCTGCGTTGATAGAAGCTGCCCAATATTTTGACTGGCTTCTTTTCTAAAACCGTCACTTTCAAAGAACGGTGAGGAGCATTTCAATATTCTCTGCTGTAAAAAACGTTCAGCTCTTACCTCAACATTATATGTACTGAACAGTTTATCCAGATCATAAGTTCGCTCATCCAATTCTTCTAATGTATTCGCTTCTATAAACACTGTAATTATACAATTTAATGTAGCATCCCTTTTTCTTACAAGCTCTCTGATATACGCATTATATCCGTCCATCTGCTCTCTTAATTCAGCCCTTTGAATTCGATCGGTAGTTTTACTGTACTCCTGCTCCATATCTTTTACAACCGTTTTCATATAGTTGGATATTTTAGCCTTTGATGGTTCTGTAACCATTTCTACACGATAATTCTGACCAGCTACAAACATTCCTAAAAACCCTTCATCAAAATCTTTAGTTATTGTAAATGTCATAGCACGATGAAATTTATCACCAATTACATAATAATTAGCATATTCATGAAATCCACGAGGGACTGCACGTGACTTGAACATTAAATTTTTCATATCATTAAAACTCTTCATCTGTACCTTCCTCTCCTTTAGTTACATTAAATTCTTCACTATATAGTTTAGGTATATAGTAATCACTGATATCTCTATTATCAAAATCAGCATAGATCATATTTTGAAAATCTTTCTTTTTTGCTATTTCAAACTGCATCCGGGTAGATTTGAAATAATTACATAAATCCTGAAAATGTTTATCAATGTATTTTTCCGGTTCTAATATAAGAATATAAAATGACATTTCATTAAAACTTGACATAAACCATTCATTCTTTTCTAATTCATACTGGATAAACCTTTTTATACGTTCATCATCTTCGTCTTCATACAAATCAATAAGATGTCTGTTTTGTTTAATCATGTTAGGCTCACTTTTTACAAACTTCCAGTACAGTCGCCTTTTCTCCTTATTTAAAAAAACATTGAAGCCTTGTATTATACTGCCTAATGTTTTGTCATCTAACAGATAAATATTTCTAGGCATTATTCTAATCCCTTTTAAAATAAATCGATTACCAAATTCAACAATAACACAATGATCAGGATTAATTTCTTCCAAACTCATCCAGTCAAGTGTTGTATATCTGACTTTTCTTCTTTCCTTGATTATTTTTTTATCACTCTTTGTCAATTTTACTTTTTTCTTTTTATCTTTGTTCTTTTTTGAAGTTTTCCTCATCTGCATATATTCTACCTGCCCATTCATATTTCTTCTCAGTTTTATAGTAGTCCTTAATAGTTAAGATTAGTTCCAGTATGTTATGATTTATTCCTGCACCCATCGTTAAAATAAAAGTTATAAAAATTAAAATAGAAAAAAAGGCGAAAAAGAATATTATCCCATTTCGACCTATGCCTGACTGTACTACCGCAATAAACACCACTAAAGAAAAACTAACAGCTGAGATAAGCATAACCAAGTCAAACAATCTATAGCGTTTCATTATCAGTCGTCCATTTTTAAAATTCTGCGGAACTATAAATTTCATTTTTAAAACCTCCTATCCTTATTTAAACTATGGTCATTCAATAGAGAGTTTTGTGAAGCTGGTTTAACCGAATTATTACTCGAAGCATTATCAATATTAACTTTACTGTTGCCAATTCCTGCATCAATATTATAACCAGGCTGTTCAGGAAAAGAACTGCCATATCCTCTTTTATTAAATTCCTGTTTCAATTGCTGCTGTGACATTTTTTCAGCACCCTCTATGCCATAATATTTTGCAGAATCCAGCTGTAGCTCTGTTGGTGAAGAACTCGATGTACTGTATGAATTTTCACTTTTTCCACTACCTCCAGTTAGATTACCATCAGCTCCCAGTTCTTCCTCACTGCTCATATTATTCCCATAACTATCAAACTGCTCATTAGAACTATCATTCTGATTAAATCCAGTATCAGCACCTTCACCCATACTACCATTTTGATTAAATCCAGTATCAATATTTTCACCTTCATTTAATCCGTTCTCACCTAAGTCCTCCGAGTTGCCGTTTCTAGAAAATCTGCCTCCTTGTCGGCTACCCCCATAAAGTGATGCGGGATTAAGCCTCATTTGAAGTGACTGTTTAGGATGCATAATAAATCCTGCTGCTGCCAGCAATCCCATAAACCCCTGAGCCGAACTGGCTGCACCAAGCTCTCCGCCTCCAATTATTTCAGTAATACCAGCTGGTGCCTTGACAACAGCCAACAGACCTCCTAAAAACAAAAAAAGCTTCACAAACATACCGTAACCAGTAGCACCTATAGCCTTGTCTAAATCACTTGATGAATACAGTGTAAATATTAAAATCATAGAATACAGTTGAAAAAAATTTAACAGTAGATCAGAGAGTAATGATTTAGACCACACCTTAAACGAGTTGCTTTCAGGATCTACAAGACTGCTCAAAGCATAGGGGGAAAGCATTATCTTTAATATCATCCCTATGACTCTAACAGCCATTTGTAAACATATTGGTAAAAACATGAACAATGCAGAAACAGAAGCCATTAATCCAAAAAACAGTGAACTGTAACTTGGAAAAAAGTAATATATCTGTGTTGCACCAAACCACCAGTTTGCAACAGGAATATCACCTAAAACTGGTACACCATCATCAAGTTCATAACACTCATTAATATCAATCTTATTTATATCAATATTTTCGCCATATGTCTTATCATAATAATCACTATACTGTTTATACGTAAGTTCGCTGATACTGCTAAGGTTATTAGCAATAGCTGAAGAAATAATAACCATTTTGCTTGATGAGTATTTTCCTACCAGTGCCTCCGCCCAATCAAAATCAGCTATGAACGAATTAAACTTTGACTCACTTATTTTTTTATGCTCATTCTTCCATTTTTTTAAATTATTAATATCATCAGCATTTTTATTTAGATCTGCCGAAATATCAACACTTGCCTGCTGAACTAATATACTGCTGAAACTTGCATCAGGGGAACTGTTTGTAAATACTGCTATATTTTCAATCGCACTGTTTGATATATCACTTAAATAAGCAAAACCGTACGGAAACATTGAAAAGCTAAATATTGATACAAAAAGCATAACCATAACTTTTCCTACATTAAGTTTCTGCATAAAATCCTGATCTATATACGACTTAAAAAAAACCTTAAAAATTCTAAACAATAAAAACAGCACAAAAAATACAACCAGCACATCATACCACTGCCATATAAAATCAATTTTAGTTAGATCAAGAGAGCATATTCTTTTAGCTATTTCATATAGTGCATCGACAATGTTAAGGACTAGATTGCACATTGCCCACAGCAGATCTCTAATTAGACCTTCAACATCTAAAAGATCCATATTTGCTTCCTCCTTTCAGTAAAAAAGCTGGTAAATTTACCAGCTTAGCCCAAATATTGATAAAATAGGAACAATTAACTCTGCAAATACCAGGATATAGAACCCCTTTTTTACTGTGTCCCAAAAACTTGTTCTTTCTCTTTCCTGCTGTGATAACTGATAATACCTTACCGCATTAAATATTACAAAACCTACAAATACTCCAACCATTGCCCACTGACAAAATGTAATAAACCCATCTATCCATGGTTTAGCTATTTTCTTCCCATCCTCAGTAGATGGTGCCTTTATAGCATATATGTAGTTTATCTTAAAAAACAAAAGTGACAGCATCGTTACAAATCCTGATAATTTATATTTGATTTTTTTTATCATTTAATTAATGTCCTCCTTTTAATAGATTTTTAACTCTTGTATTTTTTATGTTGTTTTTTAAATGCAGATTCAATTTCTTTGACATTTCAATCTGCTGTTCTACCAAAGTTCTACATCCATCTAATATATCAAATTCTTTCATGATTTCCTTAACTATTTCATGTTTAGGTTTTTTTGATGTACTGTAGTATTCATCTAAATCAACTTCATAATTAATAAGCATATTAAAATCATAATCTGTCTTATTTTTACCAACTGAAATATCAATCTTTAAATTCAACTTACTATCATCAACAAAATAGAAATTCGGCTTAATAAAAGCCTGCTGATATGCAGGGTCAACATCTTCACAAGAGAACATAGGTGAATATACAAAATCACAGCTCTTTACAATTAAAATATTTTGCATTAAAAACCCTCCTTTTTTATCTATCGACTTCTCGCACAACTATTCCTGTTTATTTTTTCTAATTCAGTTTTATTGATGTTTGTATCTTTTTTATGATTTTTAAATATTGAGTGCATCTCTTTCTTTAATGTATCTGTATCTAATTCCACTTTTAACCACGATTTTGTTTTATCATCAAACGTTGAAATAGAATGAATAAAATTTTCAGTAGTCCTAAAGTACATTGTATTGGAATAATTGCTTTCACTTATTAATGATTTTGGAACTGTTAGCGCATATCTTTCATAATTGCATCCAATCGGTAAACGAATATTACAAACCTCTCTACCGTTAGCCATGTATGTTTTCCCAAGCTGATTTTTCGTGAACGTTATTGTTGTCCATCGACTTTTTTCTTTCTTTTCATCATTTACTTTCAAATATAGAGGCTCAGTATCCTTCAGTATCTGTTTAAAATGATTAAATCTGTCTAATAACTTTCGATTATCTTTATAATCTCCATTTTCAATTCTTTTCTCAAGTGTATATACAGATTCATTCATAGTTGTGTAACTGCTGTTATTTCTATCATCATATGTGTCGATTGAATACATAATAAAAAACTTTACTGCATCTTCAGATAAATAACCGACAGCCGGATTAACTAACGCCATTAGATTTACGTATTCGTATACTAAAAATTCGATTTTACTGAATCTTTTTATATCACTATGATTAGTTATTTTCATTTCATAAACGCTTTCTTAAAAATAGTTTTTATCTTAACAAAATCATTCATAATACCCGGCATTTCTTTTATAAAGAATTTGAATGACAATCGTATAATAAAAATCCCTGCAGCCACTGGAATTAGGCTAACAATAATTGAAAGAAGCAGTGTATAAGCTACTCTAAAATCATATTTATAAGCTATATACCCAAACACCGTCAAACCGAGACATACAAGAACTATTAAAGCTATCTTTAATTTCTTATTTTTCATAATAATTTTAGAATTTTTTATCATAAATCCCTCCATCCTGGTAAATTTACCAGGTGAAAAAGGCGATTTATTAGATCGCCTTTTAATTAATTTTTATACATTTTTTTATTTCTGTTAGACATAAACATTCCAATTGACAATGCTGATAGACCACCAAGCATCATATACATTCCTATATGCATATCATCAGCAGTTTTTACCTTTTTAGCAACAGGCATCAGTTCATCATACATTGTTATTTTTTGAACTTCTCCAGTATCACTAACTGTAAATTCTTTATTTTGTGCAATTTTATAATTTGCTGGTGCAATTACTTCTATCATTGTATATGTTTGACCAACAGTTAATCCAGTAATTTTATGTGGTGTTTTTCCTGATACCCATTCATCTACAATATTTCCGTTTTTATCTTTAATTTGCAAAGTTGCACCTTCAAGCTCTTCCTGAGAAGTTATATCCTTCTTATAAAATTCAAATTGAGTAATTTCATCTGTCATCGCAACAGTTAAATTTTGTTCTTTATTTGTTTTAAAGGTAACTGGCTCAGCTGTTGCATATCCATCAGGACTCTTAAGCTCTGTAATAACATATTCCTGATCTTCAACTGTACCTCTGATCATATGTGTTGTTTCATCACCGTTGATATCGATGTTATAATATTTAGTTTCACCATTTGCCTGCATTAAAAGTCTATAATCATCTCTATCTGCATTCTTAGAAATTCTGTAATATGTACTTGAATCATCTTCAATGTTAATAAACATATCACTAACAACTTCACCTGATGTAAGTTTAGTTTTCATATCCTCAGTAATATCGAAAATATGTTCACCGCTTGTCCATTTATCAACGATCTGTTTAGTTTTAGTACTTGTTACCTGGAATTCCCCTCCTTTTAAAAGTTTGTTGCCGTCGTTTCCATTTTTCGCAAACTCAACACTGAAATTCTTCATTTCAATATCTTGAATATCTCCATCTTTGACAGTGAACTCGATAGGTTTTGCTAAAACATAACCTTCTGGAGCATTTACCTCACGCCAAATATAATCACCAGTTGGCAATCCGTCGATTTCTAGATCATTATCATCTGTGATCCAGTTATAAACTTGTTCACCAGTTTTGGCATCTACGATTTCCATTGGAACACCGTAAAGATTGTCGCCATCAGCAGTTACCTTGCTGAAAACTGTTTTTGTTAATTCATTATTTATATTTAATGAAGAAGTGTAAGTTAATGTAACAAAATCCTGCTGTGCAAACTGTACCGTTTTGACTTCTTTATCTAAAACAAAACCATCCGGGCAGGCAATTTCTTCCACGTTATATGTGCCCATTGGCAAACCAGATAAAGATAACTTACCATTTATATCACATGAATAAATACCATTTCCTAATTCATTTCCATTAATCAATCTAACGGTATCTTCATTTGATCCCTTACCGCTTCCTACTGTGATTGCATCTCCTTTAGAATATAATTTTTCTAAAGAAACACTATCGTAAACATCTTGGCTTGCAGTAATCTTGAATTGTACTTTTGTTAAATCATAATCAGCTTTATTTACTGCATTTTCATTAGAGGCTTCTAATGACTTATTTATTTCTAAACTACCAGTAGGTCTAATATTATTTACTACAATTCTTTCTGTTGTCTGATCTTTATTAATTGTAACTTTAAATGTTTTTTGAATAGCAGCATGACCATCAGGAACTTTAGTTTCTGTTAAAATATAGTCACCAACTGGTAAATTATCTGCTTTTATTTTGCCGTTTTTTACAACTAAATCTTTTTCAAACTCTAAAGTTGTATGCTTTAAATTGAATTCCGAACCATTTAATAATTCTCCTGTATCATTGGTCTTAGTTAATTCAAGACTTCCAACATCAGCCCACTCAACTTCAAAATTTAAGGATGCAGGATCATATGCAAAACTCCAAGAACCGATATCTTGAACACTATTACTATCTGATTTTACAATTAGTGGAGCATAGCGTGTTTTTGCACTACCAGTTAGATTACCAGATAAATAGTTTTGTCGTACTTCTAAGTTTGCTTTCAAATAAAAAGTATCTCCACCATTAATTATTGCATTGCCTTTTGAAGTAGTTCCTTTAGTCACATTATATAATTCGATTCCATCTGTAAGCGGAATTGTTAAAGTATTATCTTCTCGAGAATCAAAATAAATATTTTCTGTTCTCTGACTATTACCATCATAGAAAGCTTTTAACTTTAAATCTTGTACACCATTCAAATAAAATGGATTAGTTGGTACAGGCATTGACTGAATTTGATCATATCTTGTCTTTAAACCAACACCATGAGCTTCCAAATCTTCCCAGCTCTTACCTCCATAAATATCTCCACTGTATGCGTAACTAGCCATAATATGCGTATAAAGATATTTAGTAGTATCATTTGTAACCTGATCGTCTCTGAATACATCACCTGGTCCGCCAAATCCATAATATAATACTTTTAAAAGAGCTTCATTTTCATGAATTTCTGCTATTGCCGAATCATTATTTACTGGTTCATTTCGAGAAGAATTTAGACAATATGATAACTGTCCATTAATATAATAATAGTTAGTAGACCAGTTCCCTAGCCAACTTGGATATCTTATTGCCTCACCTTTTTCAAGTTTCACTGTCTCGGCATTAATCTGAGATAATGTAGCTGTACTTATACTGAATATCATTGTTAATGCTAGTATAAGCTGTTTCCAGCATTTTTTTATTTTGTTTAATCCTTTCATTTCTCTACCTCACTTTAAGTTAAAATAAAAAAGATATCGTTTTGATATCTAATAAATATTAATTTGTATCTATATCGCCTCCCTTCGTATTATTGCAATAATAACGGCACTAACGCCTGCTAATACGACAAATATTTTTAAATTTGCTGTATCATTTGTCTTTGCTGCAGCTATAGGAGAATGTTTAGGTATGATGCTGATATCATAATTCATACCGTTTTTGCTTTCATTGTTAAATACAGGTACGGATATTAATGTAGGCATGATATTCTCATACCTGTTAATATCTGTTGCCTGAAGCAGATAAACACCCTTTTCTAATTGATCAAATTTGACCGTTCCATAGTCATTGGTAGTTTTTCTAGTTCCAACTATATTTTTTGAAACAGTAATTTTTGAAATAGTGTATGCTGCATTTTTCATATCTTCTGCCGTTTCTAAAGTGTTTAAATCAATCTCAATATCCTGCAGATCATCTATAAAAAGGTACTGTCCATTAACTACATCACCAACTTTAATTAATTCTAGTTCTACGTTTTTAACACTGGTTCCCTTTTTTCCTTCTTCAAGATTTACTGTTATAGATCCGACTTCGTCTAAAGCAGAAACAGCGGTTATACTGATAAAAAATAAAAAAACTGTGAATACTGCTGTAATTAATTTTTTACACATTTTTCACCCCTCGTTTTCTAAAAAATAGTATGCCTGCCACTGAAAACAGAACAGGAATAACATAGAAAATAATTTCCCTTAATGACGGCATACTGCTTTTAATTGATTTCTTTTCCTTTTCTTCATACGGAACTCTTTTACCTGTTATTACAAGCCTGTGGGTATTTAGCCCATAAGGAGTACAGGTAATCAGTGTTGCTAAATCCTGATTATCTATAATTGAATAACTGACCTTATCAGGCAGTACTATCTCGATTTTATTTATTTTGTAAGCCAATGTTTCATCAAGTATTTTAATAAAAAAAAGATCACCCTTTTTAAGTTCGTCTAATCGAGTAAAAAGTTTACTTGATGGTAGTCCTCTGTGACCTGTTAAAACCGTGTGTGTATTGTTACCACCTACAGGCAAAGAACTGTCCTCTAAATGGCCAGCTCCCACGTTTAATACATCACTGTCTGTACCATGATAAACAGGTATATTTAGCTTTATCTTTGGAATTTCTACAGTTCCTATTACACCATTTCCAAAATTTAAAACATTTTCATATTCTAACCCTGAATTCTCTGACAGTCCCTTTTGTTTTGAATACAGGTTATCATTCCATTCATGAGCTTCATTCAGCATTGTTTGTTTATTTGCACTGCTCAACTCATTGACAGAACTGTTATATGTGTCGATCTGACCTGCCTGTTCTCTGGACTCTATATAATTAGAAATAACAGGGTAGCTCACAAGAGCCAGTCCTGTTATAAAAATTAAAATATCTTTTTTAAGAAATTTGAGAATTCTCATCTTTTTCATTTTTTCTTCTTCTGATAAGTACAGTTACCATCACCGCAGTACCCGTTACAACTAATAATAAAGTGGCCATACTACCTGTTGCAGGAAGTTTAGATCCAACTTTGTTTACAACCTTGATATTAAGTGTACCTGTATCTACATCAGTTGAAAGTGTTTTGTCATATTGACTATATGCACCTGTGTAAAATTCTTTAAAACTTGCTGTTGCTGCTAATTTCTGTAATGTCTTTGCAGTTGCGCCATCGCCCTTAACATAATTTAATCTGTTGTCAGCTCCATAAGTTGCTTTTACATCGATTTTTATAGGGTCTTTTAATAAACGGTAACCGTCTGGCGCCTTAGTTTCTTTCAAATAATATGTCTGACTGTCTAAACCTATGATATTGAAAACACCATTTGAATCAGACACCATTTCAACTGCACCTAATGGAGCAGTATCACCTTTTACACTGTCTCTATTGATTACAGTATAACCGTCACCACCGCTTGCTTTTTTAACATATACTTCTTTAGTACAGTCCTCATCACTGTATAATCTAAATTTAGCACCTTCCAGCTTTCTTTCTGGAGTCTGGTCATTGACCTTAATACCATCCATTCTAAATGTAAATGCCACTACTGTATCCCAAGGTGTTAACCCTGTTTTGCCCGTTCCGTTACTGTCGGGGTCGTTAGAATATTCCAGTCTTACATCATTTTCAAAACCTGCTCTACCAGTATCAGCCTGTGCTGATTCATTTAGAGTAGCATTATATTCTACAACAATTTTTTGACCGTACAGTTTCTCTGTTTCTGGATTTGCTCCCGCTTCAGATGAATAAAAATATTTATTAATTGTCGCTTTTAAATCTGTAATCTGGATCTGGAATGTTTCTCCAGTTAGACCAGTTGTTACAACTTTATAATCTGTATCTTTTACAAGCGTCTTGTTCCCGATTTTGACAACTACACTATCCTTATTGAATGTTAACTGGCTGTCCATGCGGTCATGCATTGCAAAATAATATGTATCATATCCGTTCATATTTGGTGCATATGTCAAATAACGGTAAGGCACGGTCTGTCCAATCTCATAATCTCCTACATCATTCCATCCGTCTTTATCTGTTCCAATTGACTTTTGATTATCATCTTCTAAAATCTGTTTTTGAATTACTGGATAGTCTGATTTTATATCAATTGCAACATCTGGATTAGCAGTATTTACCATGATCAGAGATGCAGCACTGTGCGTTCCATTAACACTCGTAATTTCATCGATTATATACCACCCGTATGCAACATCTAATGTATAACTGTCTGTTGCTGTAGATGGGACTGTTAAAACCTGAGTAGGGTCGGCTTTATCTTCAACTAGCATATTTCTCAGACTCTCAACAAAATATCTAAAATTAGAATATGCAGTCTCATTTTTCTGTGTCTGTGAAACATCATTGATCACCTGATTGTTATTTAATGTTTGAATATAATCTATGATTGCATATTCTGTATCTTTTCCAGTAACCTTTTTCAATGATTTTTCATATGCAGGATTCATTGTATAGTTAATACTTTCCATTCCTGCACTGTTTTGAGCATCAAAGATGCGGTAAATATTAAATTTCTTCCCTGCCAGACTTTGAGTAACCCCATTATCTCCTACATTGGCATTAATAGTTATATGTCCTGTTCCTTCAGCATTTAGTTTCGTAAAAATTCCGTTTCCATTATTTCCACTATTAACTAAGTTTGCTACTGTTCCTGCTGTCGTTAAAGACAGTACACAAGCTAAAGCTGTTATTCCTAACTTTTTAAATTTGTTCTTCATCATTGTTTTTTCCCCTTTTGATTGTAATTAATAAACATAAAACACCTGCTGCTGTTAAAACAATCGTCATTGGACTTCCAGTTGCAGGAAGAATAGATCCTCGACTGTTTATAACTGTTAAATTTCCTGTATATAAGCCATTTTCTAACGTTAAGCTGTTATTTTTATCATCATCTTTAATCTCTATATCATTAACAAAAAAAGTGAACTTCCCGTTCACATTTTTCAATGATATTTTAATTGGATCTTCCAGCAGACGATAACCTGCAGGTGCTTTTGTTTCTTTTAAATAAAAATCACCAACAGAAATCCGATCAAAATTCAATTGACCGTTCTTGTCGGTTTTTCCTTTTTCTATTTCCTTTGTACATTCCTTATCAGAATATAAGCTAAATTCAGCATTCTCTAATACTTTACTGTTATCATTCTTCTTTGTAATTCGAAGATTGCATATATCTATTTCATTTTTAACAGTAATGGTCATTGTACCGTGAAACGGCACATTAAAAGTACCATCTTCTACAGTGCCATTCAAATCTGAAACACTGAATGCCCCCTTCTCATCAACATAAAAATAATATTTGGTATCATTTAATTTATAAGAGTCAGGTGCTTTTGTCTCCTGAAGATAATAGGTTTTCTGTCTTGATAAATAAAAAACAGCAATATTGCCATTCTTATCTGTTTTATACGTTCCTACTTTCTTTTTATCTGTAACGTTGTATAAATCAAATTCAGCATTTTCAAGTTTTTTACCCGAATCCTTATCAACTTTATAAACATTTATAAAAGTAGGATAGTTATTTATTTCCCATGTCACATCTAATCCCATATGTAGTTTAGAATCAGTTTTATCAGCAGTTATAGTAAAATCATATGTACTGTCATCATCACGGAAACCATCTGGTACTGCAGACTCCTTTAGGGTGTATTCCCCCAAATTAAGATTATCCAGTTCACCATAACCGTTTTCATCTGTTGTAAGATTTCCTACCACTTCGCCCTGCTTATATATAACAGTTCCCTGTGGTGTTCTTATATCGTTTCTGGCAATCACATCAAATGTTGCGTTTGCTAATTTTTCACCTGCATGATAATCTAATTTATCAACAGATATTTTACCCATTATCCTATTGTTTACAACATTGATCGTTGTATCACTCGGCCAAAAATTAACTGCATGAGAATAAATATTTTGCTGTACAGCAGTATTATAATAGATATGAATCACGTACTGTCCACTTTCAGGCATCTGCTTATTTGCACGCCATACTCCGTCACTTTCTTTTGCAAGGTGAACCCAATCAATATCATCTTGTCCCCCATTAATCGACCATGTAGGAAATTTAATCTCTGTTACACTATCTGGTACACCATCCACCTCATATTTTATGTAATGATTGTCCGCAAGTGTAGACGATAATTTTACATTTACTTCTTTACCTTCAATAATTGCTGTAAAAACACTTCTGTCGATATAGCCGTCTAATGTAAATTCCTGCTCGTATCTCGAAGAAGCTGTATATCCATCTGGCACTGTTTCCTCTACCTTAAATTTACCTTCATTCAGATCTGTTTTTTCTAAAAAATCACTCTCATATAATTTATTGACAGAGTTATATGAAAACTCTCTTAATTTCTCGTAACGACTAGTTGTCTTATTCCACTGTAATAAATCAAATTTAGCGTTAGAAATGTTTTCACCAAAATTATCTACCTTGTTTATATTAATCTGACTTCCATCTAACCAATCAACACTTAATGTTATTTGGGTGGGATCATAAGTAAAACTCCAAGAACCTATATCTTGAACACTGGTACTGTCTGATTTTACAATCAGTGGAGCATATCTTGTTTTATGGCTACCCGTCAGTGTTCCAGAGCTATAGTTATCATGCTTATTCGATATATCTGTTTCTAAATAAAAAGTATCTCCACCATAAATGGTTGCATTATTAATAGAAACAGTTCCTTTCGTAACATTATGTAGTTTTATACCATTTTGCAATGGTAATGTTACTGTATTACTGCTAGTAGAATTAAACTTAATATCTTTTGTACGCTGGGTTCCTGTATTTAGATCATAATAAGCAGTAGTGTTAAAGTTAGTGCTACCATCAAAATTAAATTCATTTGATGGAATTGGCATAGATTGAATCTGTTCATATCTCCATTTCAATCCAATTCCATTAGCCAATAAATCATCCCAGTTCTTGCCACCATAAATATCTCCACTGTAAGCATATGAAGCCATGATATGCGTATAGAGATATTTATTAGTATCATTAGTGACTAGATCATCTCTAAAAACATCCTCAGGCCCACCATACCCATAATAAAGAACTTTAAGAAGTTCCATATTATTACTGATTTCAGCATAAGCACTATTGTTATTTACTGGTTCATTTCGAGAAGAATTTAAACAATACGCTAGTTGACCATTGATATAATAATAGTTAGTAGACCAGTTTCCTAGCCAACTCGGATAATATATTGGACTGCCTTTTTCGAGTTTTACTGTTTCTGCGTGTAAAGAAGAACTGGATATTGAGAATATTACTCCACCAAAAAGTAATACAGCAACAAGTAAAAATTTAATGAACTTATTCCAAACGCTTCTTGTACTTTTTAAAATCATCTTTGCCCTCCTTTTCAAGCTTTAAAAAATGACTTTCTCCATATTAATGTAGGATTTCTACAAAGAAACATAATATTTTCCCCCTTTATAATAAAAAAAGCAAGCGATCTTACGCTTGCTTTAACATATAATATTATCCAAATATATCGTCAAAATTTCCTTGTCCTCCTCCCCAAATATCAGTATAGCCACCATTTTGAGTTGAACCAGATATATCTACATCCGCACTTCCACCAGTTGAACCTGCTCCGCTTCCAGAACTTCCACCTGAATTACCACTATTTCCTCCAGAACTGTTACCACCAGATGTTCCTCCATTTGAAGGCTTGTTAGAACCACTACCAGATGATCCTGAGCTTCCTCCAGTAGAACCTGAAGGTTTGCTTCCAGAACTATTAGAGCTGCTATTTGAATTGTTTCCACTAGATACTACTTTATCTCCAGATGAATCCACTTTTTTCTTAACAGTATTTTTTACTGTTTTCGTTCCGTCAGCATTTGTTACTGTCTCTTGCACTACCACTTCGTCATCAGCGATTGCAGGTGGCGCAATTACTGTAACCTTTACATCTTTTTCAGATTTATTTCCATTTATATCTTCAATATTAGCTTTTACCATATAGTCAGTAGGTATATTAACATCTACTGTACTGTAATCAACTGTCAATTCATTCAATGGTGCTAGATCAGTCACTCTAATCAATGATTTAAAATCAAATGTTGCCAAATCTGTTCCCTGTAATATTTCTATATTTTCAGGTGCTGTAATCTCTGGAGCAGTTGTATCTTTCACAACTACCTTAACTGTTTTAGTTTCATCTTTATATGTTAAATTTACTTTATAATCTCCTACTTTAGCAAAACCACGATCTTTTTCTTCTGTAGTACCATCCTCTTTGGTCACTGTTTCAATATCATTTTCAATATCTGATTTTATTTTAAGGTTTTTTTTCAAATATTCCTTATCTTCTTTATTTAATCCTCTAGTATCAACTAAAGTGTCAAAATCTGCTTTGAATTCTTTTCCGTATTCAAGACTAATCGTATTTTTCTTTAGTTGTAATTTTGGTGAAGTGTCTCTTGCAGCATATACAATTCCTCCGCCACATCCCAAGACAATTAAACCTGTAACACAGCCCGCAATGAGCCTGTTCTTTTTGGTATTTAAATACTTATCAATAATATCTTTTCTAATGTCCATACTTTATCCCTGGTATATTGTAATTGACCCATCTAGCTGGTCATCTACAATATACATTTCCTTTCTATCAACCCTTTAATAACCGTGGTTGATTACGGTTATGTTCATTTGTAAAATCGAATTTGTGAATGTGGATTTGTATTTTTTCCTGTGGCTTTGACTACTTGATGGAGGTTCTTACCACACCTTATTCCTAAACAATGATTAGTTAGATGAGTCTTTGAATTCGTATTTTGAACCAGGTTTTGTGGTCTAAGTATTGTGGATAACCATTTTCACATATCTCAACAAAGAAAGGATGTCTATATATGAAATTAATTGGTATCGATGTTGGAAAGAACAGTCATCACTTTTGTATCATGGATAAAGAGACTGGCGAACTTAATATTACACCAACTCCTTTTCCTAACAACAAAGAAGGCTTTGACTTTCTGATCAACTCTCTTAAACCGTATTCTAAAAAATCAGTTCTATTTGGTATGGAAGACACAGGTCATTACCATATTGCTCTTCTAAAATTTCTTCTTAACAATGGATATACTGTAGCTTTGATTAACCCCAAGACTACTGACCTTACTCGAAAAATGGAAGGTGGCATTACTAAGAATGATAAGCTGGATACAATCACGATCTGTGATGTTCTTGATACTCCTGAACGTAAGAAACAATACCGGATTACTAAAGTGAACAGTTTTGACTTATATGAGCAAAAACAACTCACTCGCCATCACCATAATTTAAAAGAAGAACTGAACGTCTACTGCAATCGACTACAGAAATCGATTGATCTTGTATTTCCTGAATTCAACACCTTGTTTCGCTCAAAGTATGGTGTTGTTTACATGAATCTTCTTAAAACTTTTGGCAGTGCTGAAGTTATTGCTTCTACGGATATTCGTACCATTCGTAAATGTTTTGAAATCAGAGGTAAAGGCAACCGTATTCCATTGACACCAGAAGAGTTGAAAGAATGTGCAAAGAACTCTGTTGGAATCTCTTCTGAAGTTGAAACCATACAAATCAAACACTTAGTAAGTCAAATCATGCTTATTAAAGAGCAAATCGCTGAAATAGATAAAAAAATAGAAGAGTTCTCAATCAAAAACAACTCTCCTATACTAACCATCCCAGGTATTTCTCATTTCTCTGGTACTTCTATTTTAGCTGAATTAGGAGATATTGGCAATTATTCCAAGCCTTCTAAGATCATAAAATATGCAGGAGTAGCTCCTTATCACTATGAATCGAGTCAATTCAATGCACAGCACACATCCATAACCAAGAAGGGGTCTAAATATCTTAGAAAAACTTTGTATCAAATCATACTGCCTGTAATCAATAATAATCCTGTATTCAAACGATACTATCAATTAAAGATTTCACAAGGAAAAGGACATCGTTGTGCTCAAGGGCACTGCATAAGAAAACTACTTAGAATCATTTATCATCTATTAGATACAGGACAAGCATTTGAGCCTGCATTATTAAGATAGGATAAATATATTTAAGAACATCATAACTTTTAAAAATCATAATTTAAAAGTTCTTTTCGTCATGCCTAAAATTAATCTGATATTCACATTTTCAAAGCTCAACTTTCAATTAACTTAAAAATCTAATAGTTTTATATTTTCAAACTTTTTCATAAAAACACTTGAATTTTATATAGTTAGCTCCATCTAAATTTTATAATTTATTACTCTATAATTCAAACTTTAGTATAAACTATTTGAATTTTGATATATTCCTATTAAAGTATCACCCTGCAGTGACTGTAATATACGAATCATATTTGATTGACTCACGCTAATACATCCTGCTGTTGAACCGCCAGTTGAGCAGTGTAAAAAGATAGCACTACCCGCACCTGGTGTACAAGCAGTATTATAATTTACAGCAATAGCATATTTATATGCTGTTGGATAACCAATTAAATGCTCAGCACTGCTCCATTGAATTCCAGTCTGACTAGCATCAACTAATTTATTGTAATATGGACTGTTTACATCATCTACCCAGTAATGATTGTTGTTGACCTGTAACCATCCTCTAGAAGTACCTGGATTCCCTGCTACACCAAATGCTTGACCAAAACTATAGATTCCCGTAGGTGTTTTCCCATCACCTTCACGTTTATTGCTAGTTATACCATTTTTTCCTACTCGCGCTGAACAGCTTAATGTTTCTGTCCAGATACCGTTACGCTTAGTATGCAGTGTTAACGTTGCATAGCTTCCACCGTTTCCAACAACTGTTATTGCCTGTGTAGTTTGTCTCGAAATTGACATATTAGCAACAAAACTTTGATTCACCCCAGAATTGGAAGATGAATTAGAACTATTGCTGCTTGATGAACCTGTAGATCCTTTTTTATTTGTACTGCTTCCTTTACTGGAATTAGAACTAATTTTAGTATTTGCTGTATTTTCTTGAGCTGTCGCTTTATCTTTTAATGTATTACGAATAGATTTTGTTCCATCTTCATTAGTTACTGTTTCTGTTACTAACTCCTGATTTACATTTGGAGCTTCAGTTATATTAACTGTTAATTCTTTAGTAGTTTCATTACCAGAAGTATCCTTAGCAGTAACTTTTAATATATACGTTCCTACTGTGCTACTGTTAACTGCACTGCTGTCGTATCCTACTTCTACAGGCGATAGATCTGTTGCACTAAATAAATTAAGACCTGTAAAATCATATGTTGCTAAATCTGTTCCTTTTACAATATCTATATCACGAAATTCTGTATTTAGCTCTGGAGCTGTAGTATCAGCGACTTTAACTTTTTTAACAAGTGTATTATCATTAAAGGTCATTGTTATCTTATACTCTCCAACTGCTGGATAATC
>OHEC01000418.1_pt1 | contig 23524 bp, 17 predicted proteins | sample 1567141 | NCBI WGS metagenome assembly OHEC01 (sample SAMEA3879567, study PRJEB24766) | human gut metagenome | biome: human-associated habitat; feature: feces | place: USA | collected 1985/1987 | reverse complement strand
TCTTCCGATCTTCGCTTTCCTCCTTGTCGGGGAGCGTTTCTTCACCGACAAGGAGGTGTCGGCAAGGTTGAAGGTGAGCCGTAGGACACTTCAGGACTACCGTAATGAAGGACGGATAGCCTATATCCAGTTAGGTGGCAAAATTCTTTACCGTGAATCCGACATTGAAAGGATGCTGGCTGACAACTACCGTTCCGCATACAGACAAGGGGCAACGGCAACCTGATTTTCTTGAAGGAGCGCAGTTTGCCGTCTGCCCATGCTTGCGGCAGCAATAGAATTTCGGCAAAAAGAAAAAAGGAACGGCTTACGGATGAAGCATCAATGTTCAGCTTCGTCTGTAAGCCGTTCCTCTGTTTCTTCTGATTTCCCGCCAGTCGCTTGTTTCCGTTGCCGGATGCCTTTCAAGCGTGTGGATGGCAATGGCAAGGTTTTCGGGTAGAATACGCTCAAACCCGTTTGAGGAAGATTCTGCCCGAAACGGCTCTTGCCGCCTGACCTTGCCAATGCCGTCAGAGCCACACGTTATCTTTGCATCCGTACATCGGGAACAGGCGGCTGACGGGATGAACTCAATTATACATCAGTTAGTTTCCCAGCCTATATACAGACAATATATCGAAATCATAAACTTTTACATTTTTTATTGAGTAATTTATGAAAGCCAGGCTTCAATATGACGAAACTTGTTTGTTTTTGAATCAATAAGTGCTGAACGGTGGCCTAATCCCAAAATAATTCGCTATCTTTGTATTATGTTAACGGCACTGCAAATACAAGAGTTGGTGAAAGGCGCTGAGGGCTACAATGTAGACTTCAAATGCAGTGTACCTTCTAAGGCTAAGGAAATCTCCGATGAAGTTGTGGGTTTCGCCAATGCTGCCGGTGGCTATGTTCTTATTGGCGTTGATAATGAGAATCTAATTAAAAACAAATAAGTTTTAATTGTGTGCCTACATTTAAAGTATAATCTTAACATCCCGGTTAGCCATGACAACAACTATATTCTCTCCTGTTCAACAGAAAATGTTATTCAATCAGATTAAGGAATCTAATTTTTTTAATTCCTTGATAAATGATGGTAATTTCTTTGATTTTCTGTCAAACATTTGGGATATAGATACATTGCCATCATCAGATCCTCGCTTTAATAATCTGAGAGGTGACATTCAACAACATATGTTTAACAATGATGATTGGGATTATGATTATTTATTCGCTGAAGCACTTCAATTGTTTAAAAAGGAGGAATTATTCAATAAGTTTATTATTGAAACCGTAAATCCGATTTATCATAATCATGATTCTCAACTTATTCTCGTTGCCACCATTAACGAGTATTTGCTTCCTAAAAAATACATTCTAAAGCCTTATGAGGTTAATGAGAATGGAGACCTTTCGTATAAAATAGAACCACACACGTCAATTATTGATGATAGCGCAGTAGTGGAAAATAATATTCCTTTTTTATTGGAACGAAGCCCACGAGGCTATGCACACAAAATTTCTTCACACTGTCAACCAAATAAATTTCCATCATTTGTTATGGTGGTAGATCATTGGGATGATTACGGAGTAGAATCTCGATTTGAACTGTTTTACTATGAATCTAAAGAGGGTTATACGCATATTGGTCCACTAAAGATAATTAACGTCAAGCAGGAATATACAGATTCAGAACATCAAAAATATCGTGTTCGCGACCTTATGGAAGATAGTTTCTATTCATTAGGCGAAAACGATTTTTGCTCAATTGGACAAACACAAGAATATTATGACAATCTTAAACAAAATTTCCCCAAGAAGTATCTCTCTATATTATGGGCCTTAAAAGATTGCGCTATTTTTTCATTTATAGAAGACAATTTCGAAAGACATCCATTTTTCCATAGTCTCATAAGAGACAATAGTGTAGAGCGCATTCTAAGGAAAGAAAAATATCTAATTGATAATCGGAAAATATCAAGTTGTTATAGATTCTCTTATGAGTTTTCTCCCAAATATGCTGAGAATCCGATTCATATAGAGTTCTCTTTTGATATTAACAGTGCTTTTCAGCAGAGAGTTTTTGCTATAATAGGACAAAATGGAGTTGGCAAGACACAACTAATCACAGCCTTACCGCTTGATCTTGCAAAAGGGAGAGAGGATCTATTTGCACCACAAGTACCATTATACAGTAAAATAATTGCCGTTTCAACAAGCCTATATGATAGCTTTGATGTGCCAAAGAATAGTGTGGGATTCAATTATGTATATTGTGGATTAGCTTGTGGAAAAAAAGATAGTAAAACGATTTTAGCACCAAAGGAATTAAAACTGAAATTATTGGAAACAACAAAAACAATTAATGGCAGAGAACGGGCTGAATCTCTAAAGAATATACTATCTCCTTTATATTCGGCAGATATAATATCTGCATTATTTACAACTCAAGAAGAAAAATTGAAAGTAAATCAAGCCCGTTTAATCGAAATTGTAGACTATATGAGTTCTGGAGAATCTTCGCTATTGTTTATATTTTGTAATATTGTTGCCAATATTAGGTATGATTCATTAATCTTGTTTGATGAGCCAGAAACACACTTGCATCCAAATGCTATAACGTCATTGATGTCATCAATATATCAATTACTTGATGAATATCAATCGTATGCAATTATTGTTACACATTCCCCTCTGGTTATTCGAGAGATGAGATCAACCGGAGTAAGAATTATGGATAGGATAAATAATCTACCAGTAATTCGCTCCATTAATATGGAATCGTTAGGAGCAAATGTGTCATCATTAGTTGAAGAAATTTTTGAGAACAAAGACATTCCTAAGTATTTTAAAACAAAAATTGACGAGTTAATATCATTAGGTTTATCATATAACGATTTAATTTCGGCTTTACAATCACGTGATATTGAATTGGGTATTGGCCTTAAAATGTATATTCAACAACGATACAAGTTACAAGCATGAGAAAAATCAAGAGTTATACCGGGGACACATTCAATTTTCACAAAAAAGTATTGAATGCAAAAAAGGAAGGAAAAACTAAGACTATTGTTTCAGATATCGAGGGAATAATAAAGACTCAATTTGAATGTTATGACACCTGCTTTAAAGAAGACACACTTCAAAATTTAGAGGCAGAACCCGTTACGAGCGAACAAAAAGAAGCTTTATTGAATATGTATTCATTTCAGATGAAGCCATTCCAAGAATTGCTTGCAGAGCTTACTACTGATGAACATAATCGAGTTTCAAAGTTATGTCCAAATTGTACAATTAATAATGTTCAATCTTTAGACCATTGTATCCCAAAAACAGAGTTTCCAGAATTTTCTGACAATCCCCAAAATTTGATGCAATGTTGTATGACTTGTAATGGGAAGAAATCAAAAATCTGGAGGACTGAAACAGATAGAATATTCTTGAACTTATTTATAGATGAAATACCGAATCATCAATATCTTTTTGTCCGAGGAGAACTTATAGAAGGGACTCCTGTGTTTTCATTTAGATTAGAACAACCAACAGAAATCAGCGACTTGTTTTACGCGAAAATTGTAGGTCATTATACAGGGCTTGATTTACTTAATAGATTCGCAGAGAATTCTCCCGATGTTATTGACGAACTTATATTTATAATTAAGTCATTAATTGCGAACTCTATTCCTGCAGACAAGATAAAGAAAAGTATTCTTGACGCAGCATTAAAACTGCAAGAGAAGTTTGGTGCAAATTATTGGAAAGCTCTTCTTTATATTGAATGTGTCTCTAATAAAGAGATATACGGCATCATAATCTCAAATGCTCTATAATCAGCCAAAGATGAGCCAAAGCCATAAATTTGAGGGATTATAAGTATATTTTAAAACTCTTGACCGAACATTTTAGCGGACATCTCACGGAAAGAATGAAAGCAAACTTTGTGACAATAGCGGAGCATAAAATTGGTCTGTTTGGTGGGTACGCACTTTTTTACTACACACAGACCTAACAGCCCCAAAGTTGGCTGAGTGAAAGTGTTTCAATCCGTGTTAATCCTCTATCTGAGTCGGGCATTGAAAAGATGCTGGCTGACAGCTACCGTTCCGCTTACAGACTGACGGCAACCTGATTTTCTTGAAGGCGCGCAGTTTACCGTCTGCCCTAAGTTTGCGCCAGTAATGGAACTTCGGCAAAACCTCAGCTATACCATAGGTTGCCACCTTTGCCACAAGAGAAGAACAATGTGACCGGGTTTCCTTTCTTGGTGACGCAGATTTCATTTATTACGAACCGTCTGAACAAAAGGGTCCCTTTGCTACATATTCTGAAAGCGATAGCTATAATCATTTCAAGATTATACACATCATAACTGATGCCGTCCGATTGCTTGATATACTTCATCGTATTAATTTCGCTCAATTCCTTGTTCTTGTAGATTTCCCGTATCGCCTTGCGGATGTCGCAGGAGAATACCCCGAACAGGTCGGCTATCTCGAACTTGGTCATCCACACGGGGGCAGTCGGTACGGTGACCGCTCCCGTTTCACTGATTGTTATTATTCCTCTGTTCATAATACGTTTATTATTTGATGATTATTTACTATTTTTTCTTTTCGCCAGCCGATATTTTCTTTCTGCGCTCCATCAGCTTGTCCATATCTTCCGAAATCTTATCGTCGGTAACTCTGGCATAGCCTTGTGTCGTTCGGATATTCGTATGCCCCATCATCTTGCCGATACTCTCTATCGGCAGGTGTGCCGATAGTGTCAAAGTTCCGAACGAATGGCGGGACGAATGAAAAGTACACGGCAAAGCAAGCAAAAGCGAATAGGTATAGATAAAATGTAACCCGTTAGGAATAAGCGATATTTCAGTATTTTGCCAAATAGGGAAAATGCAAATGATAACGGAATATTGAGGTTGTTCAGTTACCAGACCGTTAGCCGGGCAGTTACCGGAACGAGAACAGGTAACGGAAAACAATGAAAAGAAATCCTCACCGTTTTCTTTGCACTCGTACTCAGCATTTTGCTTATTAAGGAACGCTTATATGGCAAGTAACTTTGCACCTAAAAATATAAGCGTATGAAAGTAGAAAAATTCAAGGTGCTGCTCTACCTCAAAAAGAGCGGACTGGGCAAGTCGGGCAAAGCCCCGATAATGGGAAGAATTACAGTGAACCGCACGATGGCGCAGTTCGGATGCAAGTTGTCCTGCACTCCCGAATTGTGGAATCCCCGTGAAAGCCGTCTGAACGGAAAAAGCCGCGAGGCAGTGGAGACTAATGCCAAGATTGACAAGTTGCTACTGGCGGTAAACATTGCATTCGACAATCTTGTGGAACGCAAAATTGATTTCGATGCCACCGATGTGAAAGATCTTTTTCAAGGCAGCATGGAAACGCAGATGACCCTTATGAAAATGACCGATGTTGTCTGTGATGACATCAAGGCACGTATCGGTATTGATCGTGCCAAAAGTACTTATCCCGGCTATCACTATATGCGGCTGGCACTCGGAGAGTTCATCAAGCATCAGTACAAGGTCAAGGATTTGGCTTTCGGGCAACTGACGGAACAGTTCATCCACGACTATCAGACATTTGTCACGGAAGATAAAGGACAGGCAATTGATACTGCCAGACATTATCTTGCCATACTTAAGAAGATTTGCCGTCTTGCTTATAAAGAGGGACATGCCGATAAAATCCACTTCCAACATTTCACCCTGCCGAAGAAAAAGGAAACGACTCCACGGGCATTGAGCCGTGAATCGTTCGAGAAAATCCGTGACGTGGAAATACCTGCATACCGCAAATCCCATATGCTGGCAAGGGATATGTTTCTCTTCGGATGTTACACAGGTGTATCTTATGCGGATGTCGTTTCGATTACCCATGCTAATTTGCAGACAGACGGGGACGGGGCATTATGGTTGAAATACCGCAGAAAGAAAAACGAACTCCGTGCCAGTGTAAAACTATTGCCCGAAGCAATTGCGCTTATCAATAAGTATAGCAGTGAGGACAGAGAAACCTTGTTTCCTTTACTTCGCTGGCCCAATCTTAGAAGGCACATGAAAGCGTTGGCGGCACTGGCAGGCATCAAGGATGACCTGTGCTACCATCAGGCGCGCCATAGTTTCGCCTCGCTGATTACGCTTGAAGCTGGTGTGCCGATTGAGACCATCAGTAGGATGTTGGGGCATTCCGATATTTCCACCACTCAGGTGTACGCCCGTGTCAGTCCGAAAAAACTCTTTGAGGACATGGACAGGTTCATCAAAGCTACCGAGGATTTCAAACTTACCCTTTAATACAGCAAACGATATGCGAAGTACATTTTCACTGTTACCCTATATCAACCGCAGCAAGGTAAAGGCTGACGGTACGACCGCCGTTCTCTGCCGCATAACCATTGACGGGAAACAGACGGTCATAAGCACAAGTATCTATTGCCGTCCCGAAGATTGGAATGGCAAGAAGAACGAGATAAAGTCCACAAGGGAAAACAACCGCTTGCAGGAATATCTCCGGATCATTTCAGAAGCATACGAGGAAATACTGAAATCGCAAGGTGTAGTCAGTGCAGAGATGTTGAAGAGCCACATCACCCAAAACAACATTCATCCGACTACCCTCCTGCAAATGGGAGAATGGGAACGGGAGCGGTTAAAGAAACACTCCGAGAAAATAGATTCAACCTCCTCCTATCGAAGTTCAATGTATTACCAGAAGTACCTGACAGACTATATTGTGTCATCGGGTAAAAAGGACATCGATTTTGAAGAAGTTACAGAGGACTTCGGCAAATCTTATAAGGCATATCTGAAAAGATGCAAGAACTTCGGGGCATCTCAGACCAACCATTGTCTGCGATGGTTGAACCGCCTGTTGTATCTGGCAGTCGATAAGGAGATAATCCGAGTGAATCCCTGTGAGGAGTTGGAATATGAAACCAAACCGGAGGCAAAGCACAGATACATCAGCCGCGATGAGTTCAAGAAGATACTTTCCACCCCGATGTATGACAACAGGCTGGAGTTGGCGAGACGGGCTTTCATATTCTCCTGTCTGACGGGATTGGCGTATGTGGATATGCAGTTGTTGCATCCCCACCACATCGGGATGAATGCGGAGGGCAGACGGTATATCCGTATCAACCGCAAGAAGACAAAGGTGGAAGCGTTCATACCCCTGCATCCCATAGCGGAACAGATATTGTCGCTGTACAACACGGCCGATGACGAACAGCCCGTATTTCCGCTTCCTAACCGTGATGCCTTGTGGTTTGAAATTCATGAGTTAGGGGTAATCATTGGCAAAGCGGATAACTTGTCCTATCACCAAAGCCGACATAGTTTCGGAACTTTCCTTATTTCAGCGGATATACCGATAGAGAGTATCGCTAAGATGATGGGGCACTCCAATATTCGGACGACACAGGGATATGCACGTATAACCGATGACAAAATCTCAAAGGATATGGACAAACTGATAGAACACCGGAAGAAACAATCTACCGGCGAAAAGACAAACAAAAGTAACTAAACAATGTCAATACAATATATTATGGATAGAGGTATAATCAAAATCAGTGAAGTGGGTATGGTCACTATTCCGACCGCACCCGTATGGACGACACAATTCGAAATCGCCGACTTGTTTGGAGTATTCTCTTGTGACATCCGTAAAGCGATTCATGCTATATATAGGAATAAGGAGTTAAACGAATGTGATACGATGAAATATATCAAGCAACCGGATGACATCAGTTATGACGTTTATAACCTTGAAATGGTTATAGCCATTGCATTCAGGATATGCAGTAAAGAAAGTATCTTGTTCAGACGGTTTGTGATAAATGAAATCTACGCCACCAAGAAAGAGACCTCAATAACATTGTTTGTATCCTGTGACAGAGGAAGCAACCTATGGTATAGTTGAGGTTCATCCTCATCAGTCACTTGTTCCCGATGCTCGGATGCAAAGGTAGCACATGGCTCTGATGGCAGTGGCAAGGTCAGGCGGCAAAGCCGTTTCGGGCAGAATCTTCCTCCTGCGGAGCGTATTCAGCCCGAAAACCTTGCCTCTGCCGGCCATACGCTCGAAAGGCATCTGGCAACGGAAACAAGCGACTGACGGGAAATCAGAAGATATAAATGAACGGCTAACAGACGAAGCGGAATTTTGATGCTTCATCCGTAAGCCGTTCATTTTTCTTCTTTTAGCCACAAGTCCATTACTGCCGCAAATTATAGGGCAGACGGCAAACTGCGCTCCTTCAAGAAAATCAGATCGCCTTCTGTCGGTAGGCGGAGCGGTAGCCGTCAGTTAGCATCTTCTCTATGTCGGATTCACGATAGAGGATTTTGCCACCTAATTGGATATAGGCTATCCGTCCTTCGTTGCGGTAGTCTTGAAGTGTTCTTCGGCTTACCTTCAGTCGTGCTGAAACCTCCTTGTCGGTAAAGAAACGTTCTCCGCCCAATGTCGGGCGGTAGTTGGCGGTCAGGCGCTCGTAGTTGTCCAGCAGACGGTCAAGGCTGCCCATGAAGTGGATTATCCACTCGTTGTCTTTGTTAATCAATTCGTTCATGTTACTTTGGATTTAGTGGGTATTGTCATTATACTTTATTTATTGCACTGAGATTATATCGTCCGTCCTTTGAATCTCGCTTCTTTTCGTCTATCCTCCACAACGGAAACGATACGCTGCACATCTTCGGGACGGTAATACGTCTTATGGTTTATTTGTGAGTAGGCAAGCGTACCGTTGTCCCGCAGAGTCTGCAACTTGCGGGGACTGATGTTCAGCATCCGGCACACGTCCTGATTGTCCATCCACTCACTTATTCTCTTTTCGCCGTGCCGCTGGCAGATTGCTTCCATACGGTGAACGAAGCGGTCGAATTTGGCGACCATCGCCTCAAAGGTTTTTCTTTCGATAGATACGATTTCCATATACGTTATTCTTTGATGTTATTGTTTCTTTTGCCGCAAAGGAATATATAATCAGTTATCCGACAATGGTTTTTCTAAAAGTGGAAGCATGTGGCACCGGTATGGCATAGGTTGTCCGGGGTACTATTTATCGTTATCATCTTAATTGGGGATTTTAGCAAGAATGCCAAGAACAAAATAAGGACTTAATTCAAATTTACCCGTAAATACATCTTTGTTCTTCCTGTGATTCATATTCGGCAAATCGAAGAAGTCTACACCATTGTTCATACCGCCATAAGGCAAAACCACACAAAATTACCTAACAGAATCCAAGTCCTTGACTGACTGAACTAAAGCCTCTTACTTTGCTCCCGACAAACGGTCAACTATGCGCATACAGACCAACAAGTATTCACTTTAAAAAGAAACAACAATGAGCAAGAAATTCAAATACATTGAGAACGATGAAACGTTCAAGAACTTCAAGTTGGAAGACTATATGCCTTCCATGCCCAAACACGAACCGGAAGAGAGTTCTTCCGTAGCAGAACAAGAACCTGTTGTGGAAGCAGGCAATCTCTTTCCTATATTGGATGAGCCGGACACATCCGCAGAACAGGTAACTGAGCCGGAAACAAGCGCAGGGTCAGACAATGAGGCAAGAGAAACAGAGGCGGATAACGTTACCGTGGAACGAACTGTCGCCAGACGTATCAGCAGCAAGCAGCGTAGGCTGTCATTAGACGAATACCGTGCCACCTATCTGCGAGTGCCCAAGATTGCCGACCGCAAGCCCGTGTTTGTCAGTGGGGAGGTTCGTGACAGGTTGGACGAGATTGTGCGCCGCCTTGGTGGACGTGGCATGAGCGTATCAGGGCTTATTGAGAACCTCGCCCGTCAGCATCTGTCATCCTATGAGGATGATATTGACCAATGGCGTAAATTGTAGGAATTAAGACAAGACCAACGGAGCATCTTTAGGGTGTCTTTCAGAGATGCTCTAAATCACTTTTAACGAAGTTTGGAGGGAGCAAGTTTATGATTCGGGCAGACCGAAACCACTTGCCCCGCTCCAAACATCGCAGGGAAGGCACATCCCGTTGGTCTATCTGCTGTATAACTACTATAATCAGTAATCAAATCAAGAAATAGAAAATCATGGACAACGAAAAAAGGAAGAATAATATAAAAGGTAACAGACGGGAACGAGCCAACAAGGGAGGTCGTCCCGTCAAAGGAGCCACCGAGAAACTGAAATACCGTATCACGGTGAAGATGGCAACGGAAGACTACTACCTATTGAAGTCAAAATCGAAGTCAGCAGGTGTTTCCACCAGCGAGTTCATTCGTGGTTGTATCAAAGAGGGCGGTATAAAGGAACGGCTCTCGAAAGAGCATGGCGACCTTATCCGTAAACTATGTGGCATGGCTAACAATCTGAACCAACTGGCACGAAAGGCGAATGCCGGGGGGGGATGCTTCCGTATTTGTTACTTGCCGCACACTGATGATAGAGATAGACAATCTTGTAAACCGGATACGCCTATGATAGCAAAAATCATGAAAGGTTCGGACTTCAAGGGTGTGGTTTATTACATTCTGAACGACGAGAAAGGTGCTCAAATCATAGATTCTGACGGCTTATTTCTGGAAAATAACGACACGATAGCGCAAGGATTTATCTGGCAAGCACAGATGAATCCAAGGGTAACAAAGGTTGTAGGGCATATCGCATTGAGTTTTTCTAAGGAAGATGCGCCACGACTGAACAACGTAGTCATGGCGCAGATTGCCCGTGAGTATATGGAACGGATGGGTATCAAGAACACACAGTACATCATCGGGCGGCACTTTGACAAGGAACATCCGCATGTGCATATTGCGTTCAACCGCATCGACAATAATGGCAAGACCATATCCGACAGGAACGACCGCTTCCGCAGCGAGCGTATCTGTAAGGAACTTACCAAGATGTACGGGCTTCATTTTGCCAATGGCAAGGAGCAAGTGAAGACAGACCGATTGCGTGAGCCGGATAAGACGAGGTATGAGTTGTACCAAATCTTGAAGACGGAGGTCAGCAGATGCAAGGTTTGGAATACCCTGCTTGAAAGATTAGAACGGCAAGGCGTAGATGTGCAGTTCAAATATAAGGGACAGACGACTGAAATTCAAGGTGTCATCTTTACGATGAACGGCTATCGCTTCAACGGTTCAAAGGTGGACAGGCAATTCAGCTACTCCAAGATTGATGCGGCATTGAACCGCAACAATTACAAGGAACGGCAGACGCAACTGCAACCACAGACTTATCAGGAAGAAATAAGGCCAATTTCTAATAGTGGCAGCAGTCTTATTGAGGGTTCATTAGGATTGTTCTCTCCAAGCAATATGCCGGAGGAGCAACAACCTTACGACCCGTATCTGAAAAACAAGAAAAAGAAGAAACGACGTAAAATCAACTGGTAATCATGGCAGACAACAAAGTATTCATCCTCTTTGAGGAAATCAAGACCATGCTTGAAGGCATGAAAAGCAGATTGGAAGAACTTCCGAAAGTGATTGACAGACGACAGCCGGACGGGAACGACAAGCTGGATTTGTCCCCGATTAAGGATGCAATGGCAGAAACTGCAAGAGCCAATACAGAACAGGTTAAAGGCTTGTTGGCAAGGCAATGGGAGGCTTACGCAAAAGCATCTAACATAATCCTTAGAAGAATTGATTATTGGGAAGAAGAATTGAAAATGCCAAAAGAACAACAGGAACAGCAACCGCAAGAGCATATCCACAGGCACAGCTTCGACATCAAGTCGAGCAAGGTGTTCTCTTTCGTTGTGGGGTTGGGTGTGTTATGTGTTTTCTCCTTGTGGGGCAACATCGAACAATGGCAGTCTAAACGTCAGTATGCGGACGATGCCTTGAAGTTCCGTGCTATCCGCGCATGGGGCGGATGTGACGCCAACGATGTGCTTTGGCTCAACAAGGTGTTCGACATCCATCGGGACGAGAAGGTCATCGAATGGGTACGGAAACAGGCGGATGGATATGACACGTCCTTGAAAGCCGTTTCCGACAGTCTGGTACTACATGATTTGAGCATCAAAAGACAATAAAAATAAGATTAAAATTATCTTTCAACTTCAAGAGCATTTCAAAGGGTAAACCTTGAAATTGCTCTTGAAAGAATAAGCTGAATTAATTGTTCCCAATAGTCCAAAAATTAGGCATTTGAACTTTAAATTCAGGGTCAATGTTATGACATTGTTCTTTAATAATACCCCTGCGATGAATAGCTGGTTGTAAACAATAGGTATCAAATTCTTCACGGTTTACATCTTCAATTGAAGTCCAATGAGGAAACAAAAGTTTCATTGAAGCTACCGTTATACGCTTCACTGCATTAAAGTCACGATTGTCAGCTTGCTTTTCATAGCCTACCAACTCATCAAAGAGTTGTCCGTAAATCGTCTGTGTACGCAATGTATGCAATGCCTCCGAAAAATATTCCACATTGACAGTCCATCCTTTGAATATCATTTCTTTGTTAATACGGGGTAAATACCAACCTTCTATGAAACAATGAAAGCGGTCGAGCAAAGCGGATTCTCTAAAACTTTCGGGTAATTTATCAAAATATTTTCTTGACATAGGACGACGGTTGTCATTTAAGTCGATATTCCCCATCAGCATCAGCCCACAATCAGCAATAAACTCAAAATTGTCAATTGTTGTTTTACCTTGTTCCAAGTAGGCTTTTAATGCAGCTTGTATTTCCGAACGTTCTTGGAAAACAATGGTTTGTATTTCATCAAAAGCTGTAAAATCGTGGTTCTTAATAATACCAGTTTGTTGCTTTTGTTTGTCGTAGAACAGTTTGGCTCGTGATACTTTTCCACCACTAACTAACCATCCGTATTTAGACAAGTTACCAAATACGTATGATTTTCCTGTTCCTTTAGGGGCAAGTTCTATCACATTGAGTCTGGGTTCTACAAATATCAACAAACGAGTAAGGAATTCTACCTTTTCTTTCATTGTCGAGAACCCATCAGCATTATATTCCATAGCAGATAATAGCACATCAATCCATTCGATTGTTGTGAATTGTTTTCGAGCGTCCCGATAATAACTCATATCAATGGATTTATAAGGTTTAAATGGTTTAAAGTCGAGCATTTCCACATGATTCCTTTTTCCGTCATCATCAGGCATCACGCACATTTTTATAATGCCCCACTTTTCTCCATCCACCAATTCCCCTTGATGCTTATTGTACACATAATCGGGAATGATACCTTCTTTCAATTTAATGCCCATATCAGGAATGGCGAAACGGCGTACTCCTTTTACTAAGTCTATATAGATTTCAAAACGAGTGAGCAATGTCAATTCTTCTCCACAGCCTAAGCGGTCTTTCACTTCCGAAGTATGCCGTGGAATGACCTTGTCAAGAAAATTAGTCAATCCGCCTTTATCAACCTCACCATTTGAGTTAATGTATTTTTTTAGCAAAAAGTCCTTGACGAACGAAGGAAGAGTACGTCCATCAAACAGACTGCCAGATGTAGCAGAGTCTTTATAAATGGTTTGTGTTCCAAATGCTTGACGTATCTTGTTGCTTAATTCTTCTGTCATATATCAATATTTATTATAAGTCACCGAAAAGGTCTTCTTCTTCAGCACCCAAGTTAATCTTTATTTTAAACTTTTGTGAATAGCTGCCAATGCGTATTTCCACTTCATCAACCTCTTGTGTTAGCTCCAATCTGTCGCTCTCAAAACGGAAATGTCCTTGGTTGTTCAGATTGTATCCTGTGTTATTATAAATCAACTTTGGTATTTCCAAGTTTGTAACACCTTTGATACGGAACATTAGAATCGGATTATTTCCGTTCACTGCATCATCAATAAGGCTTATTGAGTATTCAGAAGGTTGCCGCTGCGAAGATAGAATTATGATAGGAACCAACACTTCTTCTGGAGTACATCCACCATGGCATCCCTGTCCATCGGGTATTTTCCCTGCAAGTGAATTATGGCGAAGCGAGCAAATAGTTTGCCTATCATCTAATATGATGTATTTGTCATCTTGGGTATTAGTTCCTATTTTACGTATGGCACATCTCCCATAATGGTCTGATTTTATGCCTCCTAAGTTATATCCAGTCCGTAATTGTGAGAGATAAGACAGACCGTGGTCCGAAATGATAGCAATCTTTTTGCCAGCATGTTCTGAAATAATCTCTCTCACAGCACTTTCCACAATTCTAATTTCTTCAATAATATATTGAGGGTAAAAAGTGCATTTATGGGCAAAGCCATCTAAATCGCCTTTTTTCGATAATTCACCGTTAGTTAGCTTTAACAAGTCGGTCTTGTTGTTTTCTGTCTTTGAAGGCAATAAAGAACGGGCTATCATTATCTCATTAAGAAAGATGCCCTCGCTTTTGTATTGCTCCACAAGTCGCATAATAAACGGAATCCAATCAATGCCTAAACCGTCAATCCAATAAAAAACTTCAACATCCTTTCTTCCATTCAACAATGTGCGAACAGTGCTGAATTGATTGTACCACGAGTTGAAAGTTACGGAGTTAGCATTTCTCTCATCTATTGATGTACTTATTAAATCTGTATATCTATTAGACAATTTCGCCTGTTTGTAAGCATCCATGTAATCTAATACCCATTTCTGATGAATATCGGAAGTGCCGCAACTCTTCTCCATATAGTTATAAAGCTGTGGATATAGTTTAGCCAGTTTATTTATCGGAACACGACCATTGGCAACCCACCGTATCATCAATTCTTTTTCTCCGTCAGACAATCCTGTAACATATCGCATGGCGGTCTCATACCCATCTTCCAGTGCTATATTCTCCAACTTTCGGCACAATTTCTCATTCGTATCGTCTGTTAGTCGTATCTTGTTTTTATGGGCATAATTTAGGATTTCCGTGCGCTCATTCAGGCACTCTTCCGGATTGTCCATGTCAAAAACAGATAGGGCGGCTGCCGACACAAACTCTTGGTTGTTGTACAATCTACATTTACGGAGCAACTGGCAAATATACCCTTTGTTACAGAATCGTTTGGAATAGTAGGTAGCCAGCAACCAGCGTTTGAAATGTTCCGTATTTTCGAACCAAGTCTTAACAAATACAGTGTAGTCTGCCAAATCGAATATATCGAAATATTTATTGAAGAATTTCTCAAAAGAAAAATTCTTGTATTCTATTTCTCCTGCTAATTTCTCCCAATTACCGGCATCTTCCCTTTGATATTTTATCTCGCCAAAATCGAGGTGCAATCCTTTTGTTAGAAATTCATATGCATTACTACAAGTGGTATAACTCAAAGCATTGTCCGGCTGGGCATTGTCCGCCAATGCGTAAATTGATTTGGACGTACTGATAATGTCTGGTCTTGCATTCTCATCACGCCACACTTTGAGCCAATCTGTAACAGAGCGTACTATGGTAAATTCTCTCTCCAATCCGGCTACTTGGTAAGTGCTTTGAGCAAGCGTCAGGTGGTATCCGTTTTCTTGCTTGGAACCTACCAAATGCCAAATGACAGACTGGGAATCTGAAAAGAATTTCGACATTTTGCCATATTGACCAATCATCGGGATATAAACGCGCTGTCGATTATTAAAGCCGGAAGTTGCAGACTGTATTCCCTTGATGTCGCTAACCAAAGTTTCAAATTCCTTCGCTGTATGATTGTCGTAGAATCGTGCCAATTCCGAGAATGGCACAATAATGCAATCGGAGTCGCTATTATCTTCTATATATTGTCTGATACAATTAGCCAAGCAACTATGCGTCAAGATTTGGTCAGGGTGTTCTTTATCCATCCAATCCACTATTTTCTGCATTTTTGTTACTCCTAATCCTATTAATTCGCTGACAAAATCTTTGGAGTCTGCAAAGTTATCAAATAACACAAAACGTACCGGATAGCGATTTAGTATTGAGGAGTTGGCACCATCGGCTGCTTTGTCCTTTTTTACCTCCTCTATGAGACTGTCGATATGCTCGAAATCCTTATTCATACATCTAATTATCTAAAATTATGTCGAGTATGTCTTCATATCCCAAGTCACAAAGCTGTTCCAACAAGCGTTGAGCAGTAGCAAGCGAAGGAATATTGCCAATATGCTCCAATGCTTGCTGACGTTTTGTCGAAGAACAAGAATTCAAGCGTTCCGACACTTGCCCAAACTTTGTTTGTGGTTCTTCATGCGCATTATATGATTGCCCCGGTGTAAACGGCGTATATTTTGAGGGCAGTGCAGGGGGGAAGGATGTTGGCGCAGGCATTGGAGTAAGCGACAACTTCCAATCCTTTAATTTGTCATTCACCTCTCTTTCCGTCCAAAGCCCTACTTCTCCTTGCAAGTGTTGCTTGATATATGTCTTCGCATCCGGCAAATGTTCATCATCCAAATTCACGATTTCATTAGATTTGAGGAAATTATGATAACCTTCTTCGAAAACTCCACTGCGATTGAGCAGCATAGGGAACTCAAATTCATAACGTCCCAACAAATCAAGCGCATCATTCATCAATGACGGATTTTTGTTAATGTTTGGGTCAAGAGATATTGTCACAATATTATCAATGAGAGATGACATTTCTTCGTTTGTTCCATGTACATACTTCAATGTCCATAGTGGATAACCTTTTTCTGCTGTATATTCATGAGAAATAGCCCAACGAGCATCTTTCAAGCTGCTGATATCCGAATAGGTCTTCAATGACTTTAACTTGAATACCTTTATCAACAATTTACTCAGTTGTCCTGCTTCTTTCGTTTCGAACGTAAAAGTGATCTTGTTACTTGGCTTTCCGTTCTCCCATGACTTGAACGTTTCCATCACATCATCCACCAAATGCTGTGCTAATCGGGGCTTGCCATCTACCGAATAAATTTTATTTATCCAGGGTCGCATGGCAAATGACAGCATGGCGATACCCGCATACGAAGGGAACAAACCGTAAGGCGCACGTGTCAATTCGATGAATTTCTCCGCTAAATTAAACTCTTTTGCCTTGTCGGCGTTCTTTATTTTTCGGCTGACGAATTCACTTACCAAATAAAGCGGATGATTTTCTTTATCTACATTTTCTTTCCAGTGAAGATTATCATCCACTGCATCTTGGAATAAGAACTTTAGAGGTAAAGCCGGACCTGTTGCTTTGCCTATTATTTCATCATAGGTATTGAACATCAATATGTTCTTGGCCGTTTCTTTGGCTTGTTGATTTTTCCAGAATGTCTTTGGCGCACGAGTACGTAGCAAATCAAGTGTTTCCGCTCCACGACTAAACACTTTAGGGGCTATGCCTACATTGACTGCTGTTGCCAGCTTCATGGTGGAAAAGGTTTCGCTTTCTCCTTTCACATATACAGAAAAATTGCTACGACGAACTTCTTTCATCCAATCTGAAATCATGGCTTGTGCATTCTTGTCGTGTGCTGCACGTTGGTCTGCCAAGTTATGGCGACTTGCGCATTGGGCATTAGCCATGTACTCTATGAAACGCTCGTAATTGTCGTCACCGAAAGTAGCATCAAACACCATAAAGACAACATTGGTAAAACGTTCGTCGTTTGAGGCATGTGAAGCTATAGTTTTCAATTCATTCATCTCTTCATCGTTTCGCCCAAGCATTATAGCCATGAACAATTCATAGCTTTTCGCTTTTTCTATAGCGTTCTCTATCTGATGGAGCAAGGCTGCTTCATTCACATAGAGGGAAAAGAAATTGATACTGACAGGACGGCTGACATTAGAAGTAAGCGTATCGAATGCTTTGCGTACTTCCTGCCCATACGTAACCAGTTGTGAGGTATATTTGAATTGAGCTTTCATTTCCAATTTAATCTCCTCAATCTCTTTGGGAGGAAGTGCGGAGAATTGGATAGAGAACAATCCGCCCGGAGCACGTTGAATGATACTATTATCATTCAGCCAGTTCAATATTTCGTCTATATGAGGCTCTATTTGTGTACCTATAAAAAGACTTTTCACATTTTCTTCGCTGGGGGTTACGGTTTCGTTTCCGGCTACATTATTTAAAGCATTGAGCAATAAGATACCCTTGAATACTGCATAGGTGTTTACTCCTTGGTTTTTCACTTGTAGTCTATAAGAATTATAGCGTTCAGTCACAGCCCCGTAACGAATATGGTCTTCGTTGAACACTTCCATAACGTAATCCCAAAGATAATCAGCCGTAATGGTTTTATGCTCGGCGAATGCTACCTCACTCTCCAAGAAGTCACGTATAGCTTGGTTTGCACCAATAAATTCGAAAACACTTCGTGAGGAAGAACCCACCACTCGTGCATAATAGGTGGCAAGATTGGCTGTAGCAGGATGAATGGGATAGAGATTACGCAAGTCTTTTATCGTATCTTCTGCATTATTGCTTCCCATTGCATAACGAGCCAACATTCCGGCATGGCTATTGAAAAAAGAAGTAGTTAATGCTTCATACCCCTCAATATCAGCAATGCGGAACTTGCGTGACATGATTTTAAATGCCGACACCGTTTCCATATTATACTTCATATAATGGTAGCGACCTGTAGTTTTGGTACGTTCTTGCGCATCAAGTTTATTCAGTGCCGAAGGATGGGAGATAAAGAAGAAATAGCTGTTGTTACAAGTTTCCATAGCTTGCTCAGTTATCTTTTGTAGCTCAACCAACAATGACGGCCCCATGTCCGATTTCATTAAGTCGGTAAATTCGTCCCAAATAATCAATAATCCGCAGTAGTCAGTATTTTCTGCCAACTTGTCTTGTACCTCAAAGAACCAATCGCAAATATTGGCACTATTCAGACGTATATCCATGCGCCGTTCTGCTAATGCCCTCTTTACCTGCGTGAGTATGGAAGTGTCAGCTGTACGCAACTTGCTTGCCAAAGTCTTCACATCTGGAGCATAGGCTTCCAGTTTGGGACTTTGGCTGATGATGTCTTCCCAAAAGGCAGGTTCGCTTTCCACATGGTCTGCATAATCATCAAAGTCTGTTTTTACAAAGAAATCGGTCAATCCTGCTGCTTTTAATGCCCTTTTTATGGCACTTTGTAAACGGTGTGAAAAGTCTTCTTTGTGTGCGATGGATTCTGTACCATATAGATTAACAGGGAAAAGACGTTTACTGCTCCTTACGTCATAGACTGACTGGCGTAACAAATCGTATTGCCGGGATGCATATTCGGTGTCCAAGTATTCGCGAATGTCACCCACTTCATCACAAAGCAAATGCTTGATTACTGCGGCTGCATGACTCTTGCCCGTACCATACGTACCGTCAATCCAAAATGACTTGTGTGCATCTTGGTCATTATTACGAACGGCACTTACCACCTTGCGTAATATGTCGTTGAATTGTTCATTGGGAATAAAGGATTCCCATTCTCCTTGTTCTTCCCTACCTATATTATAAGCAGGTTTCGATTCACGTATCGTGATATAGTCTGAATATCTTGTTGCCATTGCATTAGTTGTTTCTGATTAACTTCATGGAAGTTCTATAAAATCGGCTTGGCCATTATGCAAACCATAACTATAAGTGCATTTGACTTTTACAATATTGTCCCTCATAAATCCAACTTAAACGACATGACCATCATCCTACTATCAACTTAAGGGCACTAAAAGCATCCAAATCTTCACGAAGTGATATATGGTCAAGTCCCATATTAAGTTCTGCGGTGAGAATTTGGTTCCTTTCATTACTTAAAAAATTGAGCTCTTTTATGAGCATTTCCTTAGAAACGCCGAACTCTCTCCATAAGCCATGTTTTGAATTCTGATTGTATAAATCGCTAATTCTAAATGATTTAACATCTAAGAAAGAAGCGAATTTATACAAAGAATACGCAATCGCTTCTCGTGATAACTCATCGTAAGGCATCTTCTTATACCTTGTGTTTTCGATTTTATACAACAAACCTAAGTTTCCAAGAGGACTTTCTCGAAAAGTCCTAAATAACGCATATATAATTTTGCCTACTGAATTTATCGCCATTTCGCCATAATCATTGTGAGCTAATTCGGCAATATCTTTTTCTGTGAAAACGAAATTCCAATCAACATTTCCTATATACCATTCCGCAATGGGAGAATTGTATGAAAGGTTTATCCATAGCAATTCCCAAGCCAAGTCAGGTGCATTAATATATAAATCGGCAATGTATTTACCGAATTCTGTTATATTGTGTTTTTTCACATCATCCAATATTTCAGCTTGAACTAGCCACTTTTTAAATGGTGGAATCTGTTGAGTTTCATTAAGTCCATGAATCTTATCTTCAAAATAAGTTTCATATGTACACAGATATGTTTCTAACCAGCTTTCATTTAGCCCGAATCTATTATAATCAGTCAGTTTCATCTTATTTTTTGCTTTATCTATTCCTGTTACTTTCAATGAATTTGCTACAATACAACCATCCTCATGAAAAGTTAGACATTTGCCACAATGGACACATTTAGTATAGTCTATTTTTGCATCAGGGAGAATACTTAATGCACCCGTAGGACATTCAACTTCACAAGCTTCACAATTAATGCAATACACAGCTTTATTAATAGCTCGTTTTATTAAACCTTGTAGGACAGGCGATGCGTAAGTGTTCTCAAAAGAAATCTGTATAGAATCGTTTCTTTGCTCAATAGAATATTTGTACAGCGTCCCTTTGTATAATAACTCCCCCGAATTTGTATTACGGGTATATTTCCCAATAGCAGATAGAAATGTCAAGCAATCCTTCTTTGGATTTGTAATAGTAATTATTAAATGCGGTTTTGATGCCACAACCACCATGGATGATTTAGAACATAACCCTTTTCCACCAGCTCTCCTTTTCCAATTCCCGCTTTTTATATAAATATCTATGTCATTAACCCCTAAAGAGGAAACAAAAAGTTCTATTTTAGAAAGGAATGGACGTACTCGCTCATTGTAACGCATATTGGAAATCATATCGTTCCAATCCGAAGAGAAGGGGCATAGTACACATCCAACCCTTGTCATGCCATTTCTATAAGCTAAGTTTATCGGAATTTTGTACTTGAATATATATAGGTAAATTTCCACTATACTCCATTCAAGAATAGGAGAAGCGTTAATGACAGTATCGTGTTTAACACCTTTTCCTATTCGAGAATATCTTGATCGTTTTGTACTTTCCTCTGCTCGTACTCCATCAAACGTCAGTACTTTTGCTTGCTTATTAGTCCCCTCAATTTTTAACATACGATAGAGAGGGGCGGTCTTCATCACCGAACAGCACCAACGATGTGTATCACTGGGAGTACCTATCTGATCCCAATAGTTGAGAACGGATTCATGATTACGAGCTACGGAAAATTTCAAGTCGGGGTATAACGATGTATAATGCTGTCGCACTTGTTCGTAAAGGGCAAGTGAAGTAGGAAGTTCATAGCCGGTATCGCTATAAATCACTTCAAAGTCTGTAGAAGGAATGGCACGAGTGCAAAGGTCAAGTACTACTTGACTATCTTTTCCACCGGAAAAAGAAGCGAGAAAACGGTCTATTTTGGTGGAATGGAAAATACGTTTGCCATTCTCTTTGGCAGTGTCGAGGGGTACAATATCGAAGCTGTCGCAATCTTCCTTTACAATAGCCATTTTCTTTTTATAACGCTTTTCTGCATTTTCAAGTAACTGGTTATAATCAAGTTGATTGGAAGCTACTTGTGCAGTACTACGATTAGCAGATGTGTATTGCAAATATGTATCTCGGATAAATTCAATAGCTTCGCTTTCCAATAGAAAGAGGAAGTCTTTGTTACGGTGTAGCATTTTTGCCACATCCACGCATTGTAAGGTTGCCTTTTCTTTCCCTTTCTGAAACAGAACGATAGGAGAATCATAAATATTCGCCCCTTTTGCTTCAAACATCAATTCCCCACGATAAAAGTATTGTTTGTTGCAAGCCCACATCAAAGGCTCTTCTGTATGAGGATATTTCCAACCTAATTCGTGTAACTTTAACAAATTAAGTTCTTCCCAGAATACAGGACGTGGCGTTATCCCCAAAGTGTCTGAAGTAACGTGCGAGTGAAGCAATACCCCACCAGTCTCATAGTCCCAAGAAATCTTATACATAGATTAATTCTGCCTTCTGAAAAATCCTTGTATGGCAGAGTTCCCGATACCATGATTATACAAAGCATATTTGAACTAAACAAAAAAGCGTGGGAATCTTGCCTGTTGCCCATCCCACGAATCGAGGCCTTCGCATTGCCCAACAGTCAGAACGGACAACGCAGAAAGCCCACGCATGGTATATATTAATCCCATGCGTGAACGAATCGAAATATACAATGTATATATTTACGACAATTCACGGCAAGGCATAATATACCTACCGTGAACATCTACTGTTGTCTTGTCCTTTGACTGTTGTTGTAAGTTGCGAAGTTACGATTCGTCAAAGACAAGCGTCAAGTAAACGCTCTTTATGTAAAGTTGCACCCACCCGCTATCCCTCTTCGGGCTTCTGCAAGTATAATGCATCTGCAAAATTACACATTTTTATTGGAATATCAGTAATTATCAAAGATTTTTTAGGATTTGATAAAAATGAGCCAAATGAAAGGATTGTCAATCAAAGAATTTTCGTATCTTTACCAAGATTTGTATAAACAACGGTTATCATATAGATAGTTCATAATGGAAATCAATATACAATACAAAGAGAACTCTACATATTCTAATGCGGCTATTGAAGCAGTTAGATATGGATTCCAATATCGCAAAGAGGCAGAAGTGTATGCGATAGAGAATAGATGCAAACTCAACCATTGCCTACCTGCACCATCTGATATTCTCCTTTTTCTTGCAGAAGCTATTATTGGTGGAATAGCCTATGATGTCTTAAAATCAGTTGTCCATAAGACGTGGGAAAAATTGAGAAGCAAAAAATTAATCAATAAAGACAAGAATGTACATAACATCCTGACTACGGAAGAATCTTTAGATGAATTTTATACATATATAAAGGAATTCCATCAAAGAGAAATGAATATAACTGAAATACAAGAAAAGTACATCAAAGAAGAAGTCTGCGCTGATTATCATGGCGAAAAATCAGCCATTATATATGAGAAATATCATAGATTAGCCTCTGTTGAGGAGTTAATTATAATAAATAAAGAGGCTCTCCAAAAGGCGAATCGCATTATAGTTCGTAAGAAAGAATCGTAGGGCTTACTAATGAGAATTATAATCTTCACGTTTCCAAATGTAAATTAGCGTTTGAAACTTTTGCAATATAAAAATATTTCAGTGAAATATGCTGAGAAGAAAACTATCTTTCAAAAAAAATGATTACCTTTGCATTCAGGAAAAGCGTTTTTTGATTTAAGGCAAAATGAGAAGAATACGGAATTTCGCTCGTTTCCAAATCGTTAGCAGTCAAACTGGAATCCTTTGTAAGTCGTTCGTTTTCAGTAGGAAAGAAGAATGAGAATGTCTTGATCCGGTGAAAGGTCATGTCGAAGCCGTATGTCCGTCCCAGTTCTCTGGTGAGCTTGATG
>OHEC01000409.1_pt1 | contig 23883 bp, 23 predicted proteins | sample 1567141 | NCBI WGS metagenome assembly OHEC01 (sample SAMEA3879567, study PRJEB24766) | human gut metagenome | biome: human-associated habitat; feature: feces | place: USA | collected 1985/1987 | reverse complement strand
CATAATCTATATTTTTATATGTATTTTGCATTAAACTTAATAAATTATAAAATCCATTTACACTAAATGTGAAGGTACACAGCGGATTATTATTATATTCATCAACTACTTGGCTGTTACTGCAAATCCATTCATTTGGCTTATCAAAGCCCTTATTAAAAGCACCAAAAGACATTTTCTGTAATAGTTTACTATGATACTTATCCCCCTTGACCATTGCTATCGCTTTGCATAATAACTTTCCTAATCCGGCTAATTTATTTTTACTTGGGCTGCCACAAACTATTAATGCATTAATTTCATGATCATACTTTTGAATATAATTTCTTACAACTAAAGAACCCATTGAATGCCCAAATAAACAAACTGGTAAATTTGGATATTTTTTCTTAATATAATTAGTTAATTGGTGAACATCTTCAACGATTGCACGGGCACCTTCACCATAAAAATAACCCAAATCAGTTTCATCTAAAACACTTTTTCCGTGTCCACGATGATCATGTATGATAACAACATATCCACAGTCATTTAAATATTCAATAAAATCTAAATAACGCTCTTTATGCTCACACATACCATGAACAATCTGAAAAATTGCTTTTGGGTGTTCCGGCGCTGAAACAATTACGTCTAAAGGTAATTTATCAGATATTGAATTAATTTTTAGAAACTAAACAAACTCTTATTTTTATCTAAATAAACAAAAACCTGCAAATTATGCAGGTAATCATTTTTGTTCAATTGTATTTTCAGTAATAACTAACTTCCGCTTCTTTAGAATCATATTAATTACTTCACTGGCTAATGAATATAAACAAGCAGCACTAGGAACCGCAATGACCATTCCAAATACACCAAATAAATCACCGAAAACAAAAATTGATAATAAAACCCAAATTCCAGGTAGGCCAACTGAGTTTCCAACAACACGCGGATAAATGAAGTTATCTTCTAACTGTGATAAAATCTGAAAATATACCATAAACCAAATTGCCATCAAAGCATCTTTTGATAAAATTAAGACTGCACCTACAAACATTGCGGCAATTGGACCAAAAAATGGAACAAATGAAAATATTGAAATAATTGTAGCAATCAATTCAGGGTATGGAAAATTAAACAGCTTCATAGTTACATAGTACAACACCCATAAAATACAAGCTTCAACCAATTGACCACTGATAAAATTTGAAAAAACTTCATTAGTTTTATGTGCATAATCAAAAATTACACAAGTAACTTTATAACCACAAAGTGCTCCAATTGCTTTTCTTAATTGTCGTAAAAAAGTTTCCTTATTTCCAAGCAAATATAGAGAAAAAATAAATCCTGTAAATACTACTCCAAATGTAGATAAAAAATTTGTTGCATTATTCATGATTCCCCCAGCACTTCTAGTTAGGATATCTAGTGCTTGACCAACCATATCTTGCCAAGGCATATTGATTAAATCTTTAACACTAGCAATATTTTCCATTCTAAAATCAATATTGAAATAGATAAATATATCATCGATGTTATTAAATACTGATGTTAGAAAAGCAGAAGTATTACTGATCAATGAAATTAAACTGCTTATTAAATTTGGAATTACGATACTAGCAATCAAAACAATTAAACAAATAAATAGTATCAGTGTTGCAATTATTGATAAACCTCTTTTTTTTCGATATAAAAAACTAGTTGTTTAAAACTTATAGTAGACCTTACATGGATAGAGAGAGATATAATAATTCATGGTTTAGATTAGTAACGTAAACTTTATACATTTGTTGCGTGCATAGGTTGGTTACATCGATAAACGACATTTGTAATCTATTCGATGATCTTTATCATGGATACGATTATAAACTCCTTTTTTAGGTTACATTTATATACATAATGATTTTACTCTACTACTTTTACTGCCAACTTGTCCCTTTTTCTTTAATCTGATAATAAAGACAATGTACAGCTTATACAATTATAGCTTTAAGTACAGATTCTTTGTGATTTTTGAGGAAGAAGGTACGTGATCAAATAAATTTTAAAATCTCAGTGAGGTAAAATATGCGTAATTAATTGATAAATAAACAAAAAGGTCTCTTTTTCCAGTTTGACTTTTTTATCATTCTAGAAAAAGAGGCCCTTTTGCCCCCATTAAGACTATGATTTCTCCTTAATGTAAAATTTTGTAAAGTAATTCTTTTAATAAATCTGCATCAGTCGCTGAAGTGTTTTGTACTCCCTTAGATTTTGCGTCCGTCGTTCGGATATCGCTGACCAAATTAAAAACTTTCATCGCTGAATAATTTTTCATACCCAAGAGATAGTCCTTTACTTGATAAGTTCCCCGCAAACCAAGTGCGGCCATCAATCCTGATTCTGATCGATCCTTCGAATAATAACAAATCAGTAAGTTTGAGAAATAGTTAAATAATACAGGAAGTGTCATCTGTATCGGATTACTTTTAGGGTTTTTCTCAAAATACTGAGCGATCCGGTTTGCCTTTAGTACATCCTTCATGGCAAGTGCCTTTATCAGCTCAAAGTTATTGTATTCTTTACTAATCCCTATATTTTGCTCGACTAATTCCGGTGTGATGCGTTTTAAGGCCTTTTCAGCCAAGATAATCGCCAGCTTATCTAATTCCTTATTGAGACGGTTTAAATCGTTTCCAAGGAAATCTGAGAGCATTTGAGCGGCTTTTGGATCGATACCGATAGAACGCTGTTGCATCAAAGAGGTGATAAAGCCCGGCATTTTATAATCCGGAATCTTTTTTGACTCATATAAAATGCCGTTTTTATCGGTTGCGGCCGCCAGCGCACGACGGCGATCTAAAGTCTTATATTTGTAATTTATGACCAATATAGTTGACGACAAAGGATTCTTCACATAATTGCTCAGCAGCTCTATATCTCTCACTAATTGAGCCTCTCGAACAACAATCAATTGATATTCGGACATCATCGGAAAACGACGTGCCGCATTGATAATAGAAATAGCATCCGTATCCGCACCATATAGAATAATCTGATTGAAATCTCTCTCAGATTCCTCCAGTACGTTTTTTAATAACAAATCTGTTATTTGATCGATGAAGAAAGGCTCTTCACCCATTAACACATAAACAGGCTGAAACTTTCTGGCCGTTATATCCCTACAAATCTCCTCGAAAGTAATTTCTTTTTTTGCCATAAATTATGAGGTTTTGCTATTTATTACCAACTAAAGCGGATGTGACGGATGGTTTTCTTACCATCCAAGATCTGTTGAAGAGCCTCTATTCCCAACATTACTTGTTCTCCTACAAATTGCTGGGTTACTTTTCGGTCACTCGCCTCTGTTTTTACACCGTCTTCCTCCAATGGTTTATCCGATATCATTAACAATGCACCCGTAGGTATTTGATTGGCGAAACCGGCAGTCAGCAAGGTTGCGGTTTCCATATCGATGCCGGTGGCATGCGTACTACGAAGATATGCCTTGAAATCATTATCGTATTCCCAAACCCTGCGATTTGTCGTGTAAACCGTACCCGTCCAATAATCTTTCCCATGGTCACGTATAGCGGAAGATAAGGCACGAAGCATTGAAAAAGCGGGCAATGAAGGTACCTCTGGTGGCAAATATTCATTCGATGTTCCCTCACCTCGGATCGCCGCTATTGGCAATACATAATCCCCTAATACATTCGCTCTTTTTAATCCTCCACATTTACCGAGGAAAAGCACCGCTTTGGGCATGACTGCTGATAATAAATCCATGATTGTAGCAGCGTTCGCACTTCCCATCCCAAAATTGATAATGGTAATCCCTTCTGCCGAGGCATTGGGCATCGAACTTTTCAATCCCAAAATCGGGACATTAAAATGATCCGCAAATATCTCGACATATTTAGTAAAGTTAGTGAGTAATATGTGCTTAGTGAAGTCTTCTAGCTTTCGCTCGGTATAACGAGGCAGCCAATTTTCTACGATTTCTTGTTTTGTTCTCATAAATAACTACCTTTGAGGTGCATTTTAGTTAGAATATAAATAGCAAATATAGCAAATGCTCCCATTAAATCTACCAAAATTCTCAGTCAAAGTTACAGAGAAAGCAGGAAAGCCTTCTATTTGGGATCCTGTACGCCGAAAATTTGTCGCATTAACGCCAGAGGAATGGGTACGACAACATTTCGTGAACTATTTGGTCACGGAAAAAAACTATCCCCAAGAACTTTTAGCGAATGAAGTAGCGGTAAAACTAAACGGAACATCCAAACGATGCGATACCGTTGCATACAATCGGTTTCTAGCACCTCTAATGATTATTGAATATAAAGCTCCACATATCGAGATAACAAGCGCAGTATTCGATCAAATCGTACGTTATAACATGGTCTTACACGTAAAATACTTAACCGTAAGCAACGGCATCCGTCATTTTTGTTGCAAAATTGACTATGAGAAACAGGCGTATGCTTTCCTCGAAGATATACCGGAATACAATCTATTGGAGAAAACCGTTTAATTATCTAAAATAAGTCCCCCTTATCCTTCTATGCACTCGCACGGATCAGATAAGGGCTTACTCAGCCCAACCAGTGAGTAGTTCTATCGATTAGGAATTTACAGTTTGCAGATAAGTCATCTTGTTCTATATACTCGACATCACCGGAAGTCTTAGAAGGTAGCACCATATCTGATACTTCTACCTCCTCATTTTCAAGGCTGGCAAACTTAAACAGATTATATATGCTTGATAGAAAGAGAAGAAAAAGAAACAGGAATGCCTTTGCGACACTTCCTGTTTTTTCTATATATTGAGTAGATTTCAAATCCATATCCCACGTATTAAAAGTTACATGGGCACAAACATAGCAATATTCGTCAAACAAACAAATATTTTAACACGAAAATTTTATTTCGTAAAGAGATAATCCTCCGGTTTTGCGATTCGTAAAATATATTCCGGAGTATTAGGGAGCCTTTTCGCATACAAAGTGACAGAATCACCCCTCTCAGGCATCGTAGAATTAGATTCCAACGATATCTGGTCAACATTACGCAATTTTATTTCATCATCTTTATCGAAAAAGAATGAGTATCCTAATAAAACCGCAAAAAAAGATAAAATCAATGGCTTCATGTCTAACTTGTTTTTATGACTATATAAGCTTAGATGCTTATAAAACGATAAACGCTGCATATTATTTCAAAATAATTACATTTTTAATGTGCCGACATAGAAGTACGACTTATTTCGTTAATGAAGTATATATCCTATGACACATGCAGTATATATCCTATAGCATTTGAAGTATATCTTCGTAAAGAGGAGTTTCAAGGCCAAAATAAAAAAGGCGAGGATCTTAACCCCCGCCTTCTATCTGTAGATATAGAAATCCTATTTTATCCACCGAAATCATCGAAGTGCAACATCTCACGAGGTACACCCAAGTTATCCAGCATATTTTCCACGGCCTTTGACATCGGGCCCGGACCACACATGTAGTATTCGATATCTTCCGGAGCCTCGTGATCCTTCAAGTAAGTATCATGGATTACTTGATGAACGAATCCAGCCGTATATTTAACACCCGCAGCATCAGCGGCAGGATCAGGACGGTCAAGCGCCAAGTGGAACGTAAAGTTTGGGAATTCTTTCTCTATTTCCAAGAAATCTTCCAAATAGAACACTTCGTTCAAGGCACGCGCGCCATAGAAGTAAGACATCTTACGATCCGTAGTCTTCAACGTCTTCGTCATGTGCATGATTTGGGCACGCAATGGAGCCATACCAGCACCACCACCAATCCACATCATCTCTCTCTTAGAATCGAAAATTGGGTGGAAATCACCATAAGGACCACTCATAGTCACCTTATCACCCGGTTTCAACGTAAAGATATAAGAAGAAGCGATACCCGGCATCACATCCATGAAACCTACTTGTGGTTTCGGTTTGAACGGAGGTGTAGCGATACGCACGGTCAACATGATACGGTCACCTTCAGCAGGATAGTTAGCCATAGAATAGGCACGGATAGACGGTGAGTCGTTCTTACACTTCAAACCGAATAAACCGAATTTCTCCCAAGCCGGCAGATACTCGGGGCCGATCAAGCTCTTATCGATATCCTTGTTATAATCCATTGAGTATGTAGGAATCTTGATCTGAGCGTAAGAACCCGGAATAAAGTCCATGTGCTCACCTTTAGGCAACGCAACGATAAACTCCTTGATAAATGTAGCGACGTTCTTGTTACTGATAACCTCGCATTCCCATTCCTTAACGCCAAATACCTCGTCTGGTACCTGAACGACCATATCCTCTTTCACCTTGCATTGACAAGCCAAACGCCAATGATCTTTCACTTGTTTACGAGAGAAGAAACCTTTCTCAGTAGGTAGGATCTCGCCACCGCCATCAATAACTTGAGCACGGCACTGACCGCATTTACCACCACCACCACAAGCGGAAGACAAGAAGATGCCACCGCTCTGTAGCGCACCTAGCAAAGTTCCACCAATCGGGGTCTCTATATCTTTCTCTCCGTTAACCTTCAAGCTTACATTCCCTGAAGGCACCAATTTTGCTTTGGCGAACAAAAGCAAACCGACCAAGATCAGCGTGATCAATAAAAATACTATTGCGCTGACACCAATCGTAAGTCCGCCCGACATTAATAAAGTCATCTTTATATTTTGTTTAATGCGTTAATACTTAAATCTTCAGACCAGAGAAACACATGAATGCCATACCCATCAAACCCGTGATGATGAAAGTAATACCCAAACCTTTCAAAGCATTGGGGACATTTGAATATGACAATTTCTCACGGATAGCCGCCATACCTACGATAGCCAGCAACCAACCGATACCAGATCCTAAACCATAAACAGTGGCGACACCTACATTAGGGAACGCCTTTTGTTGCATAAACAGAGAACCACCCAAGATAGCGCAGTTTACAGCGATCAGCGGCAAAAAGATACCAAGGGAAGCATACAAAGACGGAGAGAATTTCTCGACTACCATCTCGACCAACTGCACGAAAGAAGCAATAACGGCGATAAAGATAATAAACGCCAAAAAGCTAAGGTTCACCTCCGCATATTCCGGGCCTAACCAACTTAACGCACCTTCTTTCAATACATAATTCTCAAGCATATAGTTAATCGGCAACGTACAGAAAAGTACGAATGTCACTGCTATACCTAATCCTAAAGCAGTCTTCACGTTCTTTGAGACAGCCACGAAAGAGCACATACCCAAATAGTATGCGAAGATCATGTTGTCAACGAAGATCGAGCGGACGAATGTGCTTAATAATTGTTCCATTCTATTATTCGTTTAATCGTTAACATTAATTTTCTTGAAGTTCCTTGTTCTTAGCACGATGAACCCAAATAATAACAGCGATCACGATCAACGCCATCGGAGGCAAGATCATCAAACCATTGTTCACGTAACCCAGATCATAGAATGCCTGCGGAATCACTTGGAAACCCAATAAGGTACCAGATCCCAGCAATTCACGGAAGAAACCTACGATAATAAGAATAATCGCATATCCCAGACCGTTACCTATGCCATCCAAGAACGATTCCCATGGGCCGTTACCCAAGGCGAACGCTTCCAGACGTCCCATCAAGATACAGTTCGTAATGATCAAACCGACAAATACGGAAAGCTGTTTGTTTACGTCATAAGCAAAAGCTTTCAACACCTCACTAACGATTGTCACCAAAGCGGCAACTACCACCAATTGCACGATAATACGGATACGGTTCGGAATCGTATTACGCATCAATGAAATGATCACGTTAGCGAAAGCCACGACAGCCGTCACCGAGATACCCATCACGATGGCCGGCTCAAGTTTTGATGTTACAGCCAACGCAGAGCAAATACCCAACATCTGAACGACAACCGGGTTGTTAGCGCTCAACGGGCCTAACAGAACTTCTTTATTCTTTTCAGATAATAATCCCATCTTCTACTTAATTTTGTGAGGTCAAAAATTTAACATAACCGCTCAAGCTGTTGAATAACATTTCATCCACACCTTTACTGGTAATTGTACCACCTGAGATACCGTCTACATAATCCTGTCCCGCTACGCTCTTACCCGGCTTAACAACAGCGACAGACTTGAATTCTCCACTCATGAAGATCTTCTTACCTTTGAACTCATTGCTGAACGCCGGTTTAGAAATCTCTGCTCCCAGACCCGGAGTTTCACCTTGGTGGCTGAAGTCAGCACCATAAATAGTATTCTTATCACTATCTACAGAGATATAACCCCATAACGGACCCCAAAGACCTGCTCCATGCAAAGCCATGATATATTTCGGTTGACCATCTACATTTGCGACGAAAACCGGATATTGATGCTCAGCGGCAGCCTTAACTACATCCGTAGCGAAAGCGTCGCCTTCAACCTTCTCACCATTCTCATTTACCAAGAAAGCTTCCTTGATCAACTCGTTGTACTTGGTCTCAGCCTCAGAAGAAGAAACATTTACGTTGATAGAACGCAGAATTTGTTGTCTCTTATCGTTATCCTCGTTCTGTTTCTGAAAACTTCTCAATGATTGTGAAGTAAACGCCAATACGACAGCCACTAGCACAACCATCACAGCCGCATAAACAACCGTATAAACATTGCTATCCCGGTTTATGCCTTTCTTAGCGGCGCCCTCCTCCTTGATTTCCTCAAATTCGGAAGCAGGAGCGGAACATACCGGGCAAGTGTCAGGAGCCTTATTTCCCTCGTGGACATAGCCACATACCTTACATTTATATTTAGCCATATTCCTTCTTACTTTATTTTATTACACGTTTCAATCTGCGAGAGATATTAGCTTCCACAACATAATAGTCGATCAGCGGAGCGAACACGTTCATCAACAGGATAGCGAGCATCATACCCTCTGGATAACCCGGGTTCAACGCACGAATAATAATGGCCATAGCACCTACAAGGAAACCATAGATATATTTACCTGTCTCCGTACGAGCGGAAGTCACAGGGTCTGTAGCCATGAACACGGCACCAAAAGCGAAACCACCTAAAAACAAGTGATCCAGCGGAGATACGCACATAGCGACCGTAGTACCGACCATATTAAAGATCAATGACATGAAAGCACCACCCACGAACACGGAAACCATTGTCTTCCAACTTGCGATACCCGTAACCAACAAGATAACCGCACCGATCAAAATAGCCAATACGGAAGTCTCACCGATAGAGCCCGGGATCAAACCAATAAACGCGTCCCAAGTAGAGATCGGGTTGCCTAATACGTCAACAGCTTGGAAAGAACCGATCATCTCCTTACCAGCGATAGCGACTTGTCCCAGCGGAGTAGCTCCGGAAAAGCCGTCAACCACTTGGCCAGCCCCAATACCAAACGTATCAGCCGTACGAACGAACACTTGATCACCAGACATTGCTGCCGGGTAAGCGAAGAATAAGAACGCACGTGTAACCAATGCTACATTAAATATATTATATCCCGTACCACCAAATACCTCTTTCGCGAAAATAACAGCGAAAGCAGTAGCTACGGCGATCATCCATAACGGAGTATCGACCGGAACGATCATCGGGATCAAGATACCTGAAACCAAGAATCCTTCCTGAATCTCTTCCTTCTTCACTTGGGCGACAGCGAACTCTATACCCAAACCTACCACATACGAAACAATGATCTTAGGCAATACCGCCAAAAATCCAAAAATAAAAGTCATCAAAAATCCCGGATCAGCCCCCACAGCTAAATTGTGCTGATAACCGACATTATACATACCAAAAAGCAAAGCAGGCAACAAAGCGATGATAACCACGGTCATGGCACGCTTTGAATCAATACAGTCATGAATATGTACGCCCGTTTTAGAGGTCTCGTTCGGAACAAATAAGAATGTTTCGAAACCGTCAAAAACAGAACGGAACATCGCCAGCTTTCCGCCTTCCTCAAAGTTAGGCTTAATCTTGTCGAGATAATTCCTTAACGCTTTCAATGTATTATAAGTTTTTTATGTTATTAATTCATTTCCTTATACAACAGGTTCAATCCGTTGCGAACGATCTTTTGCAACTCGATCTTGGAAGTGTCCACGAACTCGCAAAGAGCGAAGTCCTCGGGAGCCACCTCATAGATACCTAAGTTCTCCATCTTGTCGATATCGAACGCAATAATCGCTTTCAACAAATACTCCGGATAGATATCCATCGGGAACACCTTATCGTATTCATTAGACATGATCATGGCACGTTTACCACCTTTGATACGGGCGTCGATCACATATTCCTTGCTAGTACCTAACCAGCTAAAGTAACTATGGCTAGCGCTGAACTGGTTGAAACGAGGCATAGCGAAACCTAAGAACTCATGCGTCTCATCGCCTTCCGGAATAACGGTGATCTGGTTATCATAAGCACCTAGGTAACCATCCATATTTACCTTGGTACCTGTCAAAACATTACCGCTGATAATACGGATATGTTCCTGTCCTAACACTTTACCGTTAACCAAGCTCTTAATCGTACAACCTGAAATCGTTTTAACGTAGCCTCTCTCGGTAGTCTCGGAACCGGTAATAGCAACCATACGGCTGAAATCGGCGATACCCTTGTTGAACAAACGTCCGATAACGATCACGTCTGCCGGATTAACCGTCCAAACTACCTCACCCTTGTTAACGGGCTTGATATGATTGATCTGCACGCCAACGTTCGCTGCGGGATGCGGACCTTCTACTTCCACGATCTCCACACCTTTCATTCCGCTCACGACAGAACCACTTCTTACACCCACATACACTTTTCCATTCGTTAATTTAGCTAGGGCGTTTAATCCAGTCTGGAAATCAGCCTCCTGACCTTTTACGATAAAATCGAAGTTTGGAGCCAACGGAGCGGAGTAAAAAGCCGAAACGAAGATATCACGCGGAGTATCCAATGGAGCGGCGATGATATCGTATGGGCGTTGCTTGATAAACGGCCACATACCGGCGTTCAGAAGTGCCTCTTTCACCTCTGCCCCCTGTAGGGATGACACGTTCTTCTTACCGAACTCCTCATACTCGATCTGCGCATCCGGCTTCACAACGATGCTTAGCACCTTACGCTTCTCTCCTCGGTTTACGGCAGTTACCTCGCCACTGACCGGCGAAACAAACTTGATCTCGGGGCGGTTCTTGTCAATCATCAGTACAGAACCGGCTTTGACTTTTTCTCCTACTTTCGCAACAACTTTGGGGAGAATACCGTTATAATAATCGGGGACGATCGCGTAAGACTCGCTCTTGCCGCCGTTTAACAGTACATCCGAAGCTTTGCCCTTCAGATTAATGTCTAAACCCTTTTTAATCTTAATCACATTTGCCATGATACAACTAAAATTGTTTATATGTAATTTTCCTGCAAAAGTAAACATTTTTTCATGCTTTAGAGCAGGGAAAGGCAAATAAATAGAGAAATAATTCCATAATTTTGCGTCGTTAAAGAAAGTAATAAGAAAATGAAAGTTTTTAAAATCCTATTTCTGCTGCTTATCACGGTTTTAGTACCGTTGAACGCTCAAGTGACTTACTTCACCAACGTTAGCGATAAGCAAATAAAGACCCTCCAAGTGAAGGTTGCCGGCGAGATGTTCTCCGATCCATTCATCGAACTGGGCGGTGAGAATCGTATCGAGGTTAATTTCGATGCTTTTAATCCGGGCTTCGGGCGATACGCCTATAATCTGGTTCATTGCAACGCCGATTGGACGCAATCGAATCTTTCCCCGATTGAGTATATGAATGGTTTCCAAGGGAGCACGATCGAGGATTTCGCCAATGCGATGGGTACTACGGTGCAATACACCAACTACCAATTACTTTTCCCAAACGATGACGTTCAACCGAAGGTCTCGGGGAATTATGCCTTGCAAGTATATAACGAGGATGATCCCTCCCAGATCGTATTTACCGCTTGCTTTTCTATTTTCGAGCCGATGGTTAGTGTCGCCGCTACGGTGAGCGGAAATACGGATATCGATACCAATCAGTCACACCAACAAGTCAGCTTTGCGATCAATAACAAGAATTTCCCCATCACCTATCCTCAGACCGACTTGAAAATCTGGGTTTATCAGAATAACCGCAGGGATAATGCCGTAACAGGTCTTCAGCCTATGACTATTTTAGAAAACCAGATCTCTTATACGAACAATCAGAACTTGATCTTTCCCGCAGGAAACGAATATCGCCGTATGGAATTTTTGAGCAACAAATACAATGGCATGCACGTAGAAAGTATCTCGTTCCATAATCCATACTACCATGTAGAGTTGATGACGGACTATCGGCGTGACCAATTATCGTATCAATACGATCAAGACCAAGACGGCCGTTTTTTCATCCGTTGCAGTAATTGTAACGACCCGGATACGGAAGCGGACTATTACATCGTTCACTTTACCCTCGCCATGGACTTAATTCCCGGTGGAAACGTGTATTTGAACGGCGAATTATATAATAATGTATTGGACGAGAAAAGTAAGATGGGCTATAATCCGGAGACGCATCAATACGAGAAATCCGTCTTACTGAAACAAGGCAGTTACAACTATCAGTACCTCTTTGTCCCTAACGGACAGACCGTAGGACAAACCGGACCCATCGAGGGTAATTTTTTCCAGACGGAGAACGAATATAGCATTTACGTATATTATTGCCCGATGGGAGCACGGTATGATCGTTTAATCGGTGTAACAAGTATCAGAAATACAATGCCTGTGCTATAATTATTCGCGTAAAAGGCATACTTTTACGCATAAAATAATTGAGCATGAAAGCGAGACGTATTGTTATCATTACCGTATTGTTAGTCGGGGGACTTCTCTCGATCGTTCAAATCATGCCTAAAAATCCACTGTTAATAGGCGAAAGGTTATTTCCGTACGGAGGATGGATACAGGTGATACTTGCCATGCTATATAGCGGTTGGCTTTGCTATAAGATGCAAGATCGTCAAGAACGCCCTAAATGGAGAAAACGAGCGTGGTTGTTATTCTCGATCGTTTTCTTCGGGCAACTCGCCTTAGGGATTTTTGCCGATCCCATTTTCCTTATGACCGGAAAACTGCATTTGCCGATCCCTGCGGTAATCTTGGCCGGACCGCTTTATCGCTTCGAGGGACTATTCATGCCCATACTATTTATCAGCACCTTATTACTATCCGGTCCCGCTTGGTGTAGCCAGCTCTGTTACTTCGGGGCGTTCGACGCATGGAGTGCCCGGGGAAAATTGGAACGAGAAAGGTTCCCCTACCACAAGCAAATGCGACACAGCGTATTATTTCTGGTCATGCTGGGAGCCATCTTGCTACGGATATTCGGAGCGAGCGGCAAGATAGCCACCGCTTTTGGAATAGCGGTCGGAGTTATCGGGCTACTTGTCATGCTATTGTTTTCCAGAAAGAGACGGAAGATGGTACATTGCAGTAGCTATTGCCCAATCGGAGCTTTGGTGTCTTTCCTCAAGTACCTCTCTCCTTTCCGGGTACGACTGACCACGGATTGTTGCCATTGCATGGCTTGCACAAACATTTGCCGGTATGATGCCCTGCATAAAGAAGAGATCGAGAAGGGGAAGATCGGTTACACCTGTACCTATTGCGGAGATTGTCTTTCCGCTTGCAAGCACGCGGCTATAGAATATCATTTCCCGGGATTACGCCCGACTACTGCCGAGCGCCTATGGATCGTCGTAACGGTCGTATTACATACTTGCTTCTTGATGATCGCACGAATCTGAGCCGTATACTTGCTTGCCCATTATATAAGTACATACCGTATTCCGGTCATCGCCGAGGGTTTGCAGGCCAAACAGCTTATTCTCGATCGTCCATTTATCTCTTGACCGGAGATATTCCATGCGCAATTTCTGGACAGAGGTAGCGGTATAATCCACGACAATGAAATCAGCGTCACGGCCGGGGAGGAAACTTCCGATCCGATCGTCCAATGATAAGGCTCGGGCAGAGCCTAGCGTACATTTATAGATAGCCTCCAAAGCTGTCATCGGATAACCGTTCAGCTGTTGTACCTTATAGGCCTCTCCCATCGTACGCCACATAGAGAAAGATGTACCCGCACCGACATCTGTCGCCAAGGTAGTACGTACGCCGTAACAGTTCGCTTCCCTCATATCGAATAATCCGCTTCCAAGGAAAAGGTTCGAGGTCGGGCAATGGGCGATAATGCCTCCCGTTTCTCCCAACCGCTTATATTCCCGATCGGTTAGATGGACACAATGCCCGAATATCGAACGATCGGTCAACAATCCGGCACGCTCATAGACCTCCAGATAATCCGCATGACCGGGACAGAGCGATAAGACAGATCCAATCTCTCCCAGATTCTCCGAAAGATGTGTCTGTATATAGGTACTGGGATATTCGGCATGTAAACGACCGGCAGACTTTAATTGATCCGGCGTACTGGTTATGGCGAAACGGGGCGTGATCACATAGTGATTCCGTCCTTTCCCGTCCCAATCCTCGATTAAGCGACGGCAATCCAACTCACTCTGACGCGTGGTATCCATCAGATAATCCGGAGCGTTCCGGTTCATCATCACCTTTCCAGCCAAGATGCACATATTATAATCCGAGGCCACGGAGAATAACGCAGTTACAGAAGCAGGATGAACCGTGGCATAAGCGGCACAAGTCGTAGTTCCGTTCTTCACTAGTTCCTTCACGAAAAAACGGGCGATATCCTGAGCGTATTCCATGGAAGAGAAAGCTTCCTCGGCGGGAAACGTATATTCGTCCAGCCAATCCAGAAGTTGCTTGCCATACATTCCCTGTATCTCCGACTGGGAGAAATGGATATGGGAATCAATAAAGCCGGGTGTAATCAATTTACCGGAATAGTCTGTCACCGGAAAATCCGGGTAATGGGAACGTATCTCCTCGAACGGCCCTGCCTCTACAATCTTTCCATCGACAACAGCCAGCCCTCCATCCTCAAAATAGCGGTAAGCCTCCACATGATCCAGCGGGGAAGCGATCAAATAGAACACTTCTCCCCTATATAAATTCTTCATCATAGTCAAATAACAATTCGTTTATTTAATCGGTTCCACGTGCAAAGCGATGTGCGTAGCCTGACCGAACTTATCACGCAGATTCTGTTCGATCTCTTTCGTCAAGTCATGGGCACGAGTCACGGTTATCTGTCCGTCCACCCGTATATGCGCCTCGATAGCAAAATTATTACCGATGCGGCGGGTACGTAAATTATGCGGGCTCTTTACCTCGGGAATCTCACTAATGATCGCCAAGATCTCATCCTCCACCTCCTTCGGCAAAGATTTCTCCAATAAGTCATTAATCGCCGGGATCACTAGTTGTAAGGCTACTTTTACGATAAATAAACTGACAATCACAGCCGCCAACGGGTCCAGCACACGCCAATTATCCCCCAACAAAATCGCCCCTCCGATACCTAAAGCCGTACCGATCGAGGAAAAGGCATCCGAGCGATGATGCCAAGCGTTAGCGATAACGACTTGACTATTCTGCTTCCTTCCTACCCAAACCGTAATATGATACAGTAATTCCTTGATCACAATGGAGATAAGAGCGGCAACTAAAGCGATCATTCCCGGACTTTCCAACGGAATCCCCTTGAAATAAAAGTCATAAATCTTGTTCGCTCCCTCCCAGAAAAGGCCAAAACCTACACAAAGCAAGACGATACCGACAATTGAAGTCGCCAAAGTCTCGTATTTACCATGCCCGTAATCATGGCTCTCGTCCTTTGGCTTGGAAGATATATTGACAAAAAGAAGTACGATTATATCCGTTACGAAATCAGATAACGAATGTACCGCATCGGCGATCATAGCGCTACTATGCCCCCAGATACCCGCCACGAACTTGAATACCAATAAAACAAAATTAGCGAATGACCCTAAAAGTGTCACTCGCATAATCTCTTTTTTCCTCGCCTTTGGTGCCTCTTCCATAGAATCCTATTAACAAGATTTACCGGTCATGATGTCCAGCACCAAACGGTCCGTCGCCTCCATTCCTTTAGAACCGATAGCGGTCAAGTTAGCGATCGATTTATCCACATCCTCATCGATGATACCTTCCACGGAGGTCACCACCTTATCCTCCATGGCCATCAAAGCGGAAAGCATCGCCGTAGATACGCCACTAGATACTTTCATCGCGCAACTCGGCTTGGCACCGTCACAGATCATTCCGGTAATATTACCGATCATATTCTTGATCGCATAAGAAATCTGCGCCTTATTTCCTCCCATCAAATAGGTGATAGCGCAACTCGCTCCCGTAGCGGCAACCACACAACCGCAAAGGGCGGACAAGCGTCCCAGACTTTGCTTGATATAGATCACCATCAAATGGCTTAACATTAACGCACGGATCAGTTGCTCTTCCGAGCATTGGATATCCTCGGCGAAAGAAAGAACCGGAAGCGTAGCGGCGATTCCTTGATTACCGCTTCCCGAATTACTCATCACCGGGATCATAGCGCCGTCCATGCGAGCGTCGCAAGCGGCGGAAGTCATGATCAACATATGCGTATAAGCGGAATCTCCCATGAACTTACGGCCGAAAGCACCCGAGACCGTCTTGCTTACGGTATGTCCATAATTGCCTTTCATGGAAGCTTGGGCGGCTTTCTTATTCAACTCAGCTGTTTCTAAAATAAAACGAATCTCATCCAATGGCATTTCCATAGCAAACTCATAGACCATAGAGAAGGAAAGACGTAAATCCTTATTCTCACATACTTCCTCGCCAGAAGCGTTTGCCGTACGTAAATCAGTCAATACCTCCCCGTTTTTCTCTACATATATTATATGGGTATGCTCATGGCAAATGATCACCCTTGAACGATCGTTCCCCGCAGAACTTATAATTTCGATATAAAGTTTATCTACATTCTCTTTCAGGTCTATACCGATACATTTCTCGCAGACCATTTCCTTACCTTCTTTCAATCCCTCCGGAGTCAAGTCTTTCAGCACCTCTAGCCCATAAGCGGACTTACCGATGATCGATCCCAAGGCGATAGCGATAGGCAACCCCACCATGCCAGTCCCCGGGATTCCTACTCCCATGGCATTCTTCAGGATATTGGCGCTCAGATAAACCTCTATCTTCTCTGGCTTACGCCCCAGCACTTCCGCCGCTTTTGCGGCCGCCAAAGCCACGGCAATAGGTTCCGTACATCCGATAGCAGGGATTACCTCCCTGTGAATCAAATCTATAATTTGAGTTTTTATGATAGTATCCATACTGATAGTCTTTATTTAGAATTAGATAGTTAATATACAATAGATTAAGAACAAAACTCAACAACGATATCTCGCAAGGCATCGTATTGTTTTCCCAAAGCATCTTCATAACGCAACGCTTCTTCCAGATTCCCATTTCTCAACAGCGATAGTATATTATTCGATACATCGAATAGCTTTACCAGACCTAAATTAGCGGCTATCCCTTTCAAGGTATGCGAATATAGCTTGGCATTCTCCAAATCCCGCTCTACTAAAGAGCTCCGTAATTTCACATACGAACCATCTGTAGTAATAAATTTATATAGAAACTTTTTGAAGAGGCTATCACTATTCATAAAACGATCTAAGGTATTCTCTTTATCCCAAGCAGCTACATCTATTAATGCGTTATAAAAAGCATCGTTCTCATTCATTTTTTTATGATATTAGTTTTCGTACAAAATTAGGAATTTTATAGACACTACCAACGTTAGCGGTATTCTTTTTCTTTACTTACCGCAACTTGGGTACGGAACGATAATTTTAGTACTTTTGTCGCCTACTTCGGGACCTAGAACGCCCGGGCTATATTTATCCGATTAATTGAATTGATAAAGGAATGGGAATTTCATCGCCGCTTGTAGATTTGCAACATCAATATGATCTCCTGCAGAAAGAATATGAATATGAGAAGGAAACATACCGACAGCAATCCGAGCGTACGGGTTTGCGAAAACGAGTGGCGCAGGGCCTCTGTTGGTATCCGGTCACTCCGGGACGCAGTTATCATAACTCCTTAAACCAATTGGTGATCGAGATTGAAAGGACAGAAGACCGGGAGATCGAGCATAATCTTGAGTACGGGCGCCCGGTTTGCTTCTTCACGGCAGATATCAGTGGTAAATTTAAGTATCTGGATTTCTCCGCCACGATCAGCTACGTGCAAGAGGACCGGATGGTGGTAGTTCTCCCCACTCCTTCCGCCTTGATGGATATACAAGGAAAAAGCAATGATCTCGGCGTGCAACTCTACTTCGACGAGACCAGCTATAAAACGATGTTTTCCGCTCTCTCGGACGTGATGCGGGCAAAAAACAACCAACTCTCTCATCTAAGGGATGTATTGCTGGGACAGGAAAAACCGGGACAGCGGGAATTATTTCCGATCCGCTTCCCTTGGTTGAACCGTTCGCAGGAAGAAGCCGTAAATAAGGTATTGGGAGCGAAACAAGTATCTATCGTACACGGCCCTCCCGGAACCGGGAAAACAACCACCTTGGTGGAAGCCATTTACGAGACCCTTCACCGGGAGAATCAAGTGATCGTTTGCGCTCAAAGCAATACCGCCGTAGACTGCATCTCGGAGAAACTGGTAGATAGAGGCATTAACGTCCTGCGCATCGGGAACCCCACTCGTATCAATGACAAGATGCTCTCTTTCACATATGAACGCCGTTTCGAGTCGCATCCGGATTATCCCGAGTTATGGAGCATCCGAAAAGCGATACGGGATATACAATCCAATATGCGAAAGAAAAGCCGGGAGGAACGGGATACGATCCGGAACCGCCTCTCCCGTTTGAAATTCAGGGCGACCGAACTGGAAGTCAAGATCGATACGGAGCTGTTCGACGAGGCTCGTGTCGTTGCTTGTACCTTGGTTGGCTCCGCAAACCGGGTCATGATGAACCGGCACTTCACGACCTTGTTTATCGACGAGGCCGCCCAAGCCTTGGAAGCCGCTTGCTGGATAGCGATCGGCAAGGCGGACCGGGTCATACTAGCGGGCGATCATCACCAATTGCCCCCTACTATTAAATGTATAGAAGCGGAACGGGAAGGCTTAGGACGTACCTTGATGCAAAAGATAGCCCATACGAAACCGGAAACGGTCTCTCTCCTGAAGATCCAATATCGTATGCACGAGGATATCATGCGCTTCTCCTCCCAATGGTTCTATCATAACGAACTCGAATCCGCTCCCGAGGTAAGTGGGCGGGGAATCTTGCGGTTGGACACTCCCATCGTATGGTTCGATACGTCCGAGTGCGATTTCACGGAAAATACGAGAGAGGAGACCATGAGCCGTGTCAACAGGCAAGAGGCGGAATTGCTCGTGGAACAATTACGCTCCTATATACAGAAAATATCCAAGGAGAGAGTGCTGGAGGAGCATATCGACTTCGGATTGATCTCCCCTTATAAGGCGCAGGTACAATACATCCGTAAATTAATCAAACAGGACGCTTTCTTCAAGCCTTTACGCAGACTGATTACCGTACATACCGTAGACGGTTTCCAAGGGCAAGAACGCGATGTCATCTTGATCAGTTTGGTAAGGGCCAACGAGGATGGAAAGATCGGCTTCTTGAACGACTTGCGGCGCATGAACGTAGCGATCACCCGCGCCCGTATGAAACTGATGATCTTGGGAGACGCTTCCACCCTTACCCGGCACGCATTTTATAAAGAACTCTATAAGTATATCTCCCAAAGAGGTAAAATAATCACGATCAACACGAAACAAGAAGATGAACTATAAATTATTGGCACTGGATTTAGACGGCACACTGACAAACAGTAAAAAAGAGATCACCCCGTTTACGAGGGAAACCCTTCTGCAAGCGCAGGAAAAAGGATTGCATCTGGTCTTAGCCTCCGGCCGACCCACCTACGGAATCGTGCCTTTAGCCGAGGAACTGAACATGAAGCAATATGGTGGTTTTATCCTTTCCTTCAACGGCGGTAAGGTGATCGACTTGATGACAGACAAAGTACTTTTCGAACAGGCTTTGCCACCAGATATCGTACCTGTTTTATACAACCGCTCCAAAGAAGCGGGACTGGCTATCCTTTCCTACAACGGTAAATATATCTTAAGCGAGCACCCGGAAAATAAATACGTACAATACGAATCTTTCTTAACCAAAATGAAGATCAAGGCTACCGACGATTTTCTGCGGGATTTGCATCAGCCAGCCGATAAATGCTTGGTGGTAGGCGAACCGGAGATGTTGGTACCGTTGGAAGAGAAGCTCCGCCAAGAATTAGGGAAACGTATCAACGTATATCGTTCCGAGGCATTCTATCTGGAGCTTGTCCCCAAAGGCATCGACAAAGCCGCCTCGTTATCCCGCTTACTAGAGCGAACCCGGATAAAACAAGAGGAAGTGATCGCTATCGGCGATGGTTTCAACGATGTATCCATGATCCGTTTCGCTGGATTGGGAGTTGCTATGGCCAACGCCCAACCCCCAGTCAAGGCCAATGCCGACCGCATCACCCAATACACGAACGATGAGGATGGAGTGGCTCGTTTCATCCAAGAATTGCTTTGAAAAAAACACGTACGTATTTTCCGAGAAACACGTACATGTTTTCGCGAGAACACGTACGTGTTTTTTCAGAGACATTTACACCAGTATCGACACAGGCCAATGCCTATATCGGCATAAGCCTGTACGTATATCGCCGCAAGGCTACACCGATATAGGCGTGAGCTTGCGCCGATATACGTAAATTCCTTTCATAGAAATGTCTTCTAACTATCAACTATTTTATGTACATTTGTATTCTAAACCATAAAATAAGACGCCATGAAGTACAAATTATTAGTCTTAGACGTAGATGGGACGTTGCTTAACGACAAGAAAGAGATAACTCCCCGGACCCATGCCGCCCTGTTAAAGGCTCAGCAGATGGGAGTTCATGTTGTATTGGCATCCGGCCGACCCACCAACGGGGTTCAACCCTTGGCGGAGGCCCTTGAATTGAATCATTACGGTGGTTTCATATTATCTTATAACGGAGGTCAGATCATCAATGCCCAGACCGGAGAATTGATGTTCGAGAAACGAATCGATCCGGCCATGATTCCTTATTTGAACCGGAAGGCGAAGGAAAACGGTTTTGCTATCTTCACGTATCACAAGGACTATATCCTGACCGATAGCCCGGAAAACAAGCATGTCCAAGAGGAGGCCGAACTCAATAAGATGCGCATCATCGGTGTGGAGAATTTCCCGGAAGCGGTGGATTTCGCACCCTGTAAGTGTATTCTTACCAGCGATGACGAGAACAATCTAGTGGGTCTCGAAAATCATTGGAAGAAACGTCTGGACGGGGTATTGGAAGCTTTCCGCTCCGAGGACTATTTCTTGGAGGTAGCTCCTCATTTCATCAATAAGGGAAATACGTTGGCGGTATTGATGGAGATGCTGAATATCACGACCGAAGAGGTTGTCGCTATTGGTGATGGCGTAGCCGACGTATCCATGCTTCAATTAGCCGGTACCGGCGTGGCGATGGGTAACGCACGCGATTCCGTAAAGGCTTGTGCCGATTTCACGACCTTACCCAATAATATGGAAGGTGTGGCGGCAGCGATCGAGAAAGCGATCCTTGCCACGATCAAACCCACAGAGGTTCCGTTAGATCAACTAAACGCACGGGCCAAACATGCTTTAATGGGTAATCTAGGCATTCAATATACCTATGCGTCAGAGGATCGTGTGGAAGCGACCATGCCTGTAGACGAACGGACCCGCCAGCCTTTCGGTATCTTGCACGGAGGCGCTACGCTGGCTTTGGCAGAGACCGTGGCCGGACTAGGTTCCATGATTCTGGCGAAACCGGACGAGATGGTAGTCGGCATGCAAGTTAGCGGTAGCCATGTTTCGTCCGCTCATGAGGGAGACACGGTACGTGCCGTCGGGACGATTATTCACAAGGGCCGTTCATCCCATGTGTGGAACGTAGACATATTCACCTCTACCGACAAACTGGTTTCCTCGGTACGGGTAATCAATAGCATACTAAAGAAGAAATGATTCCAAAAGATTCTTACCAAATAATAGACACGTTGATCAAGCAAGGCCGGAGTTTCGCTATCTGGCGTATTCCCGGTGAGGAAAAACTTCATTTCAGGATGCAAAGCGCCGGTTCTCCTTGCCTATTATACGACATAAAAGACTTAAATGAACGGAGCGGTTTTGTAATCGCTCCGTTTCAGGTGACAGCGGAACGACCTATCGTTTTAATCCAACCGGATTGCTTTGAAATCCCATCCGAATCCGACAAGAATTTCTCTCGAGAGAAAAAAGAATTCCCTTCGGATGAAATCGAAATCCCATCCGAATCCGAGGAGAAGGAACGATACGCTTACCATTTCTCCCTGTTTACCAGCCCTTTGCTAAAAGGAAGCCAAGATAAACTAGTCCTATCCCGTAGCAAAACGATCCGGAAAGATCCCTCTTTCTCACCCGGCAAGGCATTCTTCGCCGCGAAAGAACGATATATCCGCTCCTATGTCTACCTTTGCCATACCCCGGAAACCGGAACTTGGATGGGTGGGACACCGGAAATCTTGTTATCCGGCGAGAAAGGCGACTGGCAAACGGTAGCCTTGGCCGGAACCCAATCTTTACGAGACGGGAAATTACCGAAAAGCTGGGACCATAAGAATTGGAGAGAACAGCAATTAGTCGCCTCTTACATACGCCGCCAACTATCCACCTTGGGTATTACTCCCGAGGAGAAAGGGCCTTATTCAGCCCGGGCCGGAGAGGTTTCTCACTTGAAAAGCGATTTCTTCTTCTCCTTGCCGGATTCCGAGAAGCTGGGTGATGTCCTTCAACTATTACACCCTACTCCAGCCGTTTGCGGTCTTCCCAAGGAGGAGGCTTATCATTTCATCATCGAGAATGAGGGATACGACCGTAGCTATTACTCCGGTTTCATCGGTTGGCTGGATCCCAAAGGCAAAACAGATCTGTACGTAAACCTCCGTTGCATGAATATTCTCCCCCAGACCTTTACGCTATATGCCGGCGGCGGTCTGCTGGCTGCCTCGCAGCTTGAGGATGAGTGGCAGGAGACAGAGGATAAATTAGGTACAATGCGACGGTTACTTCATGATATTTAGACAAAAAAGGTCTATCTTTGTAATACATTCATGAACAAAAGAATACTCGTATATGACATCAGTAGAACTAAATGCCTATCGTGCGGAAATCATTCGTCAATTATTCGACACGGATAGTTTTGAGGTATTGGACAAGATAAAGCAAACATTGGACAAAGCCAAGAAGTATTCATCATCCTACCGGAGTAAGGCTTTGGAAGCTAAAGAAGATTTATCTCCATATACAATGGAAGAAATCAACGCTTGGATTGATAAAGCGGAAAATGAATACAACGCAGGGTTAGGATGTACGAACGATGAGATTAATGAGCAAGAACTAAAAGAAATGCCATGGCTTATCAAGTAAAATGGATGCCTAACGCTCAGTCCCAACGTAAAGAAATACTTCATTACGGACTACAAGCCTTTGGCTTAAATGCCGCACGAAAGATGAGGGAGTCGATAGTCCATATAGCAGACCTGCTTGAGAGAAATCCTTATATGGGGATGCAAGAGCCTTTACTCAATCATTATGCCTATACTTATCGTTCTTTTGTATTTCACACAAACTATAAGCTAGTGTATCGAGTAGATGAAGCTACTTATACGATTATCGTTGTCGCTATTTGGGACACCCGTCGTGAACCGAAGTCATTAGCTAATGATATAGATATTTAAACATTATAG
>OHEC01000388.1_pt1 | contig 24484 bp, 29 predicted proteins | sample 1567141 | NCBI WGS metagenome assembly OHEC01 (sample SAMEA3879567, study PRJEB24766) | human gut metagenome | biome: human-associated habitat; feature: feces | place: USA | collected 1985/1987 | reverse complement strand
CAACACATCTTCTTTGCCGGTAAGTTAGGTATTTCTGCCAAAGAAGATGTGTTGGGATTCGTGAAGGCAGGTAATCAGTTGCTCGTAGCATTGGGAGAAGACTTGGGAGGAGCTGAAGCGGTACGTCAACTGATGAAGGTGAATGCCATTCTGGGAGAGACACAGAAGCTCGGAGTGGAAAAAGCCTTGCTCGCTACCGGTTCTGCTATCAACGAAATATCTCAGACCAGCCGTGCTTCCGCCGGTCCGATTGTCGATGTGGTAAACCGTATCGGTGCTATCGGAGAAGCGGCAGGACTTTCCATGTCCGACCTGATTGCGCTGGCCGGCACCCTCGATGCCCTTGGTCAGCACGCCGAAATGGGTGGTACGGCTTTGAACACCTTTATCTCTACACTTACCAGTAACACCACTGAGGTGGCACAGGCTGTGGGACTGAGCGATGATTACTTGAAAAACCTGATTGAGCAGGGTAAAACCATTCAGGCCGTAATCGCTGTATTCGAGAAAATGAATGCTATGGGCGGACTGGATGTGCTGGCTCCGATTATGAAAGACCTCGGTAGCGATGGCGAGCGTATCAAGCAGGTGCTCGTTACCCTTTCTTCCGGCGTAGACGAACTGAAGGCACAGGTGTTTACTTCTTCCCGTGCGTTTAAGGAAGCTACCAGCGTGACGGATGAATACAACATCAAGAACGAAAACGCCATGGCCATCATGCAGCGTATGGGTAACGCCATCAAGGAATCGTTTATCAACAGCGGATTTGTGGAATGGCTTACGGATGTGCTTCGCTATATTTCGAGCATCCCAAATCGGTTTAAGCGTGGAGAAACCTCAATCCGACTGATGGCAGTAACAGTTCAGGCTTTGGTAGGAGTAATGATAGCCACGTCTTCTGCTGTGCAGAAAGCAAGTGCAAACATTGTGCTGTTTACGAAAATGGTAAAAGCAGGAACAGCCTCTGTTAATATATTCAAAATAGCCTGGCAGTGGCTTTCAAAGGCTATGATGTCAAATCCATTAGGATGGGTTGTATTAGGATTTACTGCGCTGACATCTGCCATTACTTATTTCAAGAAATCAGTAGACGAAGCAACAAAGGCACAGTCGGAATTTGAAGCAGCCATACAGAAGGAAACATTTGAACTTTCCAATCTGAAATATGCGATTGACAAGGCAAATGTATCGAACGGAGAGCGTGCGGCACTGATTAAGCAGCTGAATGACAAGTATGGTGCCTACCTTGGATTTATGGTCACTGAAAACAACTATGCCGAGAAGCAGGAATACATTTACAGCCTGATTAATGCCCGTCTTCGTGAAACGCTGGCGCTGAAGATGCGCGACAAGATGATGGAAAATATTGCCGACAAATACACCGACCAGATTCAGGAACTTCAGTCGAAGATTATTGCTTCGCTGAACAAAATGGAAAACGTCGGAGAGACCAACGCCGGCGATGCCATGGCCCTCATCATGGACGGGATGAATAAGGTAGTGGAAGAAGGAGGTAATCTGTACGACGCTCTGGATGGCTTTATGGAGAAATATGACAAGAACATAAAGCAGCTCCCGTTCAGTTCCGACGCTTTGAAACTGATGAACATCCTGAAAAACATCCGGAAGGAAGCCGGACAGACTCAGACTTTCCTTGAAAGTACGCAGCGTGCTGCCGAGAGCAAGACCGAAGAGCTTATGCTGCAAGACCTCCGTAAGTCCAACCAGGGCATTCTTTCTTCTTCAGACAAACCGGAACTGAATACCTATTTGCAACAGGCGACTACCTACGTGCAACGTCTGCGTTCAGATGTTGAATATTTGAATGCAAAACGTGAGAAAGGAAAGAAATTGACTGAGCTTGAAACTGCAGAGCTTGAAAGGCTGAATGAAAGGAAAGAAAAAGGGATAATGCTGAATAAGCTCGAGGAATCCAGACTGGAAGAATTGAACGATAAGCGTAGGAAGGGAGAGAATCTTACCGATTCAGAACTGAAGGAACTGAAAGAGAAGAACCGCCTGTTAGGTGTATATCAGTACAACATAGATCAGGTGGAAAAACGTATTAAGGCCATCGGACTGGAGTCTGTATGGGGACAGGGTGTGTCGCTTGAAACAGCCGGAGTAGACAAGCTGGTAGCTACCTACAAAAAGCTGGAGGCCATGATGAAGAGCATTAATGAGGACAAGGACTATGCAGACACCTTCGCTGCCCGTGGATTCAAGTCGGCCAAGGAAGAATACGAGGCGCTGAAAAAGATGGAGCAGGATGTGGCCAAGGTGCTGGCTGAGAAATGGGGACGCGACACAAGCGGTAACTGGCTCAAAGTACGTAAGTCAGGCACACGTGGTGAGCAGAAGGAAATGAATGATGAAATCAGTGCGGCCATGTCTGCGCTCGAAGCTTACTTCCTCCGCCGTCAGCAGGCTATCCGTCAGGCATATCTCGATGAACAGATAACTACTGAGGAGATGAACCGTCAGATTGACGCGACCGAGGAAGAACATCTGCTGGCACGTGTGGAGCTTCGCAAAAAGCTGTTGGGCGAGGAGAACACCTTCAATCAGAATTTATACGGGATGGAAGGTAAGAACCTGGAATCTACTGCTGCATTGATTAAGAAACTGGGCGAACGTCAGACCGACGGCTTACGTAAGAACCTTGAAAAAGACCTGCTCGAAGTACAGAACATGGCAGTGAAATACCGTCAGACTATCGAGAAGGAACTGCTAAAATACAACCCGTTTGAAAGCATTGTCAACCAGTTTGAGGAGTCGCTTGACAAGCTTCGTCTGCTGAATACCGATGCGGAGAAAGAGTTCCGTATGAGTTTAGGATTTAGCGGAGTGATTGACGAGAGTGCAGTGAAGGAAAGAATTAACGCACTTGTTTCTCTGTCGGAAGATGCTTACAATATGAATGAGATACAGCTCCGAGGCCGATTGTTAGGAATAGATAAAATATGGGCCGAAAGCATGAGTCCGGAGCAGATGTCGCTCATGCTGAAAAAGCTGCGTGATTTCTATCAGGATTCCAAGTCCGCTGCCGAGAAGTATGCAAAGGACATAAAGGAAATGATAGACGTGCAGTGGGAAACCAGCGGAAACCAGAAACTTTGGGAAGACCGTATAAAAGGTACAGACGAACGAACTGAACTTATGGGTGCTGCAGGTAATCTTGGACTGGCATCCACACAAAGTTCCTTCCTTGGTACTTCCGAAACGGATAATGCAGAGCTTGAAGCCTTGCGGATTCGCCTGGAAGCTGCACGCCAGTATTATGAAGAGTTCTATGCCCGCAAAGAAGAACTGATACAGCAGGCCATTGCTTCCGGTGCCACCCAGCAGGAGGCAGAGGAGTCTTATCGAATGGCCGAAAAGGAAGCACTCGATGAACTAAATGCAGCAAGAGAAGAACAGGCGTCAAAAGAACTTGAAATCACGGAGAGCAAACTAAGCACACTAAAGAACTACACCGATGCAGTAGTAGATTTTAGCGAACAGATGGGCGAGGCTGCATTTGCCGAAGTGGACGACCGTAAGCAAGCTGCAAAAATGCTGCTCCAAACAGCGATGAAACTCACCAAAGACTTGATTATGCAAAAAATAACCGAGTTGTTGATGAAGAAGACTCTTGGAGACCAGGAAGTAGCACAGGAAGCGGCTACAAGTGCTACTGTTACAGCTATTCATGGGTCACAGGCCATAACTGATATGACAGTAGAAGGGGCAAAGACTGCAGGAGATGTAACTTCTGGTATTGCGAGGGGATCAGCAAAAACAATCGGAGACCTAGGCTGGTGGGGTATTCCGCTGATTGCAGTTATCAGTGCGGCGCTTTCCGCCCTGATGGGCCTTGCCATGGGTAAGCTAAACAAGGCAAAGCAGGATGTGGCAGCTGCTACCGGAGTAAGCAGCAGTAAGGGCCGTGTAGCAGCCGGAATGCTTACCTACGCAGAGGGTGACTATCCGGTACTGGGAAACGACGGACAGATTTACAACGCACGCTACCAGAAGGAGCTTAAAACGGGAGTGTACGGCGGAGGTGCGCATTTCGGTATTTTCTCTGAAAAGAAGCCTGAAATGATTGTGGACGGCGATACTACACAGAAACTTATTCTGAACTATCCCCACATCTACGAAAGCATTCTCACCATTGCGCGTCACGGACAGCTAAAATCGGCAGCCATGCCGACATTTGCCAGCGGAAGCTATCCTTCCATGCCGGCACAGATTACCCAGGTTGCATCCGGAGCTACGGACATGACCATGCAGAACGAGCAGATGACACAAATGCTCGGAAGTGTGGCCGAAGCGCTTTCCACACTGAACGAGCGTCTGAGCAAGCCGATTAGCGCTACCGTAGACCCATACGGTAGCAAGGGTGCGGTAAACCAGTTGAACAAAGCCAGCAATTTTATGACTAAACGCGGACTGATAAAATAACGACACGATGAAAGGACTACAGATAAAGATTAACAGCCAGTGGGTAAAGCTGTCGGAAGATTTTTCCATTACACTGGAGCAGTCGAACCCGCTTTTCAATGACCAGGGAACATTCTCGTTCCCTTTCGAAATTCCGCTGGAACCAAACCGCGAAATTTTCAAGAACATAGCCGATCCGTGGGGAGACATTAACCTGAAGGACATTGACCGTATGCCCGCAGAGCTTTGGGTGGAAGGCGTGATGATATACCGTGGTGTGATAGAAACGGACGATGAAGTGGAGTTCGAAGATACACTTCCCGTCACATTCATTTCCGGTAACAGTGATTTCATGGACCGTATAGAAGGAATGAATGCAAGGGATATTCCGCTCGACAGGGAGATAAAGCTGGGGTATAGAGTAAAATCAGCTTCCACACAATATTCTTATATGGATGATAATTTATTTATAACCATATACCTTAACGATGGAGTAATGAACTACACCGAGAGCAACGAATCGGACCCTTATCCTATAAAGCCATATTGCAATGTAAGGGTATGTACGCCAAACGATGCAGGAAGCTATAATATATTGGAGCCCAGAAGACCGTACAGCGGTGTATGCTTCTACGTAATGTATCTTCTTGATTGTTTCTTCAAATATCTGAATATCGGTGTACAAAAAAACGATTTGTCCACAATGGAAGACATGTGCCGTCTGGCATTTTTCAGCACGCAGTGTCATACGGAAGAAAAGGGAGATTCTTTTTCTGTATCATGGACAGATATTATGATGAATAATTTTATGGGTTCATCATTTTCTCTTCATTATGACTTAAAGTATAATGTAATTCCAGGTGCTAATTCATACAGAAAAATTGCAACATTCCTTACCCAAAATTTTTCTTATAGCGCGGTGAATGTTTTTGCTACCAATCAGAATTTCCCGGATGTAGAAATGGAAGATTTGATTGAAGACCTGCAAAACGCTTTTGGCGTTCGGTTCTTGTACGACAGTGCAAAAAATACGATGGATGTCATATATATAAAAGACATTCTGAAATCGAATGAAATATCCATTCTTGATGTGGAAATAGTGGCAATGCAGTTGAAAAAATCAAAAGAAAAGACCATACGCCTCACATACGGTCAGGAAGATGATACCACATTCAATTACGATGATTATTCTAATGTGAAGGAAAAGAATAATTATTTGGAAATTCTTCAACAAGGTCAGGCTTCCAATGACACCACATGCTATCAGGATAAACTTACTGGGAACTCCTATCGTATAAAAGTGGACGAGAATACTGGAGGAAATCCTTCGTTGTTTGAGGTTGGCGGATTTCGTGATTATTTAATCGGAGGCACATCGACGGAAGAAGAGGAAGATGAAATATCTATTAACTTTGCTCCGGTGATGATAAATGATGTAAACGGTCAGACAGTAGTTTCAGAGGCTATGTCTGGTAAAGAAGGTCAGCAGATTCTGGCTGTATTTGCCGATCAGGAACTTCTGTCGGAAAGAAATGCAAGTTTCAGTCTTATTCCCGGGATATTGGGGGTAGCACCTTCTCGCATGATGAGATACAAGCATGAGATAACGCTGAGTTATCTTTCCGATGAAAACTATGACACTGAATCGGCAGAAGAATCACCCATGCGTACTTACGATGCCGGATATTGCCTTGGAATCATGCGCGGTCCAGGTAGCAAATCTGGGATAGAATATAGTCCTAATTACGACGGTGAAGGGAACGATTCGTGGGTACAGACGGTAGCCAACAGTGCTTTCACAGCCGACAGCTGCGATAACTTTGGCCGGTTCTTTGATTACAACGGCACGGAGCAAGGTGGAGTAGACCAGTCCGGACGATTCTCGCTCAAGCTGGTGTCCGGGAAAGACAAGTATCCCGCTTCTCAGGCATACCAGGACCGTGGGCTGGTGTCAAAATTCCTTTCGGAGTATCTTTACTTCCTTTACAACCGGAAGACCGTGATACTGACAGTAAGAATGACCATATCGCAGATTGCAGGACTGGATATGCTCAAGCGCTACCAGATAGGTAACTATGTGGGATTCATCAATAAGTTATCCTACAGCATTGACCGTAGCGGGATTACGGAGGTGACAATCGAACTATATACCATTTAATGAAGAAAAAAACATGGCAATACAGGTATTACAGCAGCCGCCACAGATAGCATTTGCAGGCGACCCCATAGTGGTTAAGGCAAAAACCACGCTGAGCGGAAAAACTTTTCTCCGCATAAAGATTACGGTCAATGCCACCGCATTTGCCGGATCTGAAGAGTTTCCTTATTCAGAAAGTTACTCCTTTGAGGTAGGATCTGACGGGATAGCCGTTTTCAATATTGGAGAAACCATAAAAACTACGCTGTCACGAAAGATGACGTTTGATGTGAACGGCACGCAGGCCCTTTCACAGATGATATACGCCGCACGATACACCATTACTTACAAAGAATCTTATCTGGACGGGATGGTAGAGATAGAAGAAGGTGAAACCACTTCCGAGCAGTACAATGCCATACCCGGAAGGCTCACGGAGTTTGAACGCCTTACCACATCCAATGTAGATACCACAGAGATTTTAGGTGAGGGACGTATCTTGAGCCGTAAACCGGAGGGGGATATTGTTCCATTGGGATGGATACTGTGTATTCCTGCGGTAAGTACCCGATCGGATACCATTACCTACAGCGTAGTGCAGGGAGAAGAATCGAAAGAATATTCCGATTATACCCGTGGTGCGCTGGTTCCCGATTCGCTTGTCATAAGTACGTTCCTCCTGAAAGAAGGTGAGCTTACAGTGAACACCGGATTTGAAACCGGGAAGAAGCGCTATGCGGTAAAGACAAACCCGCTCATGCGTCACTTCATATTCCTGAACGGATTCGGGCTGATGGAAAGCGTAGTCGCTTTTACGCGCGATGCGCTGGAATATGACATACAGAGTGAGCTCTACACGCTGCCTGCTGACATTTACTACCGTGCTACCACGCGCACTGCCAGCTATGCACAGGCACCTTCAGGAACTTTTTCCATGAGCAGCGGATTTGTAAACAGGGAGTGGGCCGAGTGGTGGCTCACGGAATTTGTGGTGACGCGAAAGGCATGGATGTACGATAACGGCACATACATACCCGTCACTATCATACCCGAAGAGACGAACGAACTTTATGACCGCGCTAAACCCGGTATGCTGTCCGTGAATTTCAGCGTGCGGTATGGATTCTCAGGAAGTACACTGAACTCATTCGTCTAACGGAAGGAATCCTTCTCCGTTTTTCTTCTGTAGTTTTTCTTTCAGTCGGATAACCTGCTGGCGGAGCATACGGTTCTCTTCCAGCAGGATTTCCGCACTGGTCATCCCGCTGGAAAGGTCCATACGGTTGTGGTCAGAAATAAGGTAGTAAGGACTTACTTCCAGCCGGTTGCATATCTCCAGCATGTCTTTTATGCGCATGGTGCTGTTTTCTTTTCGCCATGCACGAAGTTTCCATTCGCCCACTTCCATGCGCGAAAGCAGTTCCGAGCGGTTTATACCCGTCACGCTCTCCTTACCGAAAAAATCATTCACATATTCCGGATGGAAAACTACCGTCTTCCAGTTGTCCGACCGGTAATAGTCGTACACATTTACTTCCGGAACAATGCCGTTATCCCGATAGAATATGTGCCTTGTGCTGATATGGTATTTGTTGCAAAGTTTCACCAGCGAGGTAATCAGCATGTTTCCTTCGATGAACAGTTCGCTGAAATTCTGCATGCCGGCATCCTGAATCACTTTCCGTCTGGACACTCCCACGACGATATGAAAGTTCTCCAGCAGTCGCCAGTTAGCCTTCCATTCCCTGACTTTCCTGTCTGTGTAGGTATATTCCGTGGCTTCTTCTGCCACAAGCTCCGTTTCCTTGATCCTTGCTTTCAGCTTGCGGTTTTCATCCAGAAGTGAGATTCGTTCCTGCCGGTATTCCCTTATAGCCTCTTTGAGTTCCGAAATTTCCTGCCACACGCGCGGCGATATTTCCGTCTCGGTGGCCGCGTACTTTTCAAGCTTCTCATTCTCGTCTTCCATGAACACGTCTATGTCGATTCCGAAACGGTTGCATATTCCGATAAGCCAGTTAACCGTACACCCGCCTATCTTCGGATTCTGCCACCTTACGATACTGGTGACTGATATTCCGCTCTGACGCGAAAACTCAGCAAGCGAAGGAATTTTAGTAAGTCCCTGCGGGCCGTAGAGCCAGCGCAGGTTTTCGGGGATGAATCTCACCTCCTTAAAATCTTCATCAGGTATGACATATTTGAAGCGATTCCCGAGTAAATTTTCAGGAGGAGCCGACATAATGAAGTTTGACAGGCTTATGTGGAATGTGTTGCACACTATTACGATGTCATGCACGAGTATATTGTCTTGATTATCAACCTTTCTTTTATACATGTATGATTTTCCGTACACCTTCTCCGACACGCCTTTTTCGCTCAGGCCGAAGAGCTTCGGAAGATTATTGAACAGGAAAGAATTGAAATAGTACATAAAAAATCAGTTTAAAATTGTTATTTCCGTAACAATTATAATGCTATTGTCAAATTAAAATTGTTACTTTGTAGGGTAAAAATAACAAAAAACGACCGAAACCGCAAAAGCGAGAAACGACAATATATATCAGAAGTATGAAAATGAGCATCATTGAAGCATTATCCGAAAAAAAGTTGAGCCCCATGCGGCTGGGATTTAGCCGCTACCTGGTGGAACATTACGGAATGAGCATGAGCACGGCGTACCAGAAGATCAGGTTGAACCGCGTGCGCCGGTGGGAGGCGGAAGGCGTGGAAAAATGCCTGAGAGATTTTGATCCTGACTACGAAGGGGAACTGAAAGACTTCTTTTCCGGTGTGAGAAAGAAGGGAGAATTTATCGAGTTCATGAAAGAACGAGGTATGGGCGAACATGCGCTGCGTGCGCATTTCCGTAACTTCGACTTCACGGAAGTAGAGCTTCGCGGGCTGGAATCTATTTATAAGGAGTATAAGAAACAAATGGAGGAAATGTGATGGGATACATGCTGGAAAGACAATGGGAAGCATATACACGCCTTCAGGACGGATTCTCAAGAATTGTTTTTGAAGACGGAGAGGAAATTACGGTAAAGAACGACGGAAAGACGGGAATTGACTTCGTAGAGGAATACCTCGACGAGATGAAGAAAAACTATCCTTCACACCTGGTGGCAGCCGACCAGATTCTGCAGATGCGACTTGGACGTTCTTATAAGACCATACGGAACCTTCGCAGCCGCTATCTGTCAGAGCTTGCGCTGGTAAGCCTGAACTGTTGTTTCGGACGTGAGGACGATATTCCCGACCATGAAGGCCCGGAAGACTTCAATACTGAGCACACACACTGCCCTATGCGATATAACTGTCCGTTCAACGGATTCAACCCCGCCTTCAAGGATAAAAAGGAGGTATGCTGCAATCCTGTATATGAATGCGGACTGACTCCCACTCAAGCTGCTGTGGCTAACATGCTGGTAAATACTTCGCTCACCTACGAAGAGATTGCCGACGAAATGGGATGCAGCTATTCCAATATAGACAACATGCGGAAACGTATTTTTGCGAAGCTAGGTGTGGCTACACGTCCTGAACTTATGTTGACACTAAAAGGAAAGCGGCTGGTATGAAACGAAGCAGAGCGGTATATGAACAGCGTTTCCATGTGCGCCACACGGAAATAGCGATAGGCTATCCGGAAGGTAGCGTGAGCATAGCTTGCAGCAACCTGTCGAAGTCGTGCATGCAGAAGCTCATGAACGAGCTGGTGTACGACGGATATTCTGCCACAGGAAGCGTGCAGGAAGATACAATTTACCTGCATGAACCAGACCCCATGATGTGCCTGCCGGAAAGCCTGAAAGAAATGATACAAGCCAAAATGGAAAGCATGAACTACGAGGTGAAATTCCTCTATTAAAATTCCCTGAAATGATTTCTGACAAAACAGTTGATAAACTCAATGCGCTTCCTCTTCCTGACGTGATGCGCAACAACGGATACCTTCCCGCGTCGCAGACAGCACGCAGCGTATTCTATCGCTGCCCGTTTCACGACGAGAAGAACGGAAGTTTCTGCGTGAGCAAATTCCCACCGAAAGGAGAACGCTATGCGGCCTTCAATTGCTTCGTATGTGGCGAACAGAATCGAAGCAAGGGAGTAGGAGCCATTATGCTGCAGCAGCGGCTCTTAGAACGTGCAGGAGAGAAGCACGACTTCCTTGATGCGGTGAACCGGCTGGCCAAGGACTTCAACCTGATTATTGAGGGAGATTACAAGAACGGATTTATTCACAGGGCACGCAAGACTGATCCGCAGACGGAAGTGGATTTCCGCATCCGTAAGGGTGAGTTTACACCCGCTGAGCTCCGTGCACTGGGATGCCAGGTGCTCCCCGTGTTCCGCGCCGGGAAAAACACAAGCGAAGGCCCCGAGCAGACAGCCGTGACCGATGCTGACGGAAACAACCTGTTGCGCTGTTCGTTCAATCCCGACTTCTACCGTGGCGATATGCCGGCTCCCTTCGACAGTAACCAGCTAAGCACTATGTTCAACCTCTATCCGCTGGAAAGCTACGTTACCCCCGAAAAGGCCGATGCCGACGGTGTGCTGACCAGCTACGAAGTGAAGTCCACACCATCTTACCCGGTATTCCTTTTCCGCTACGAAGACGAGAACGGCTGGTGGGCACGCAAGTACGAGCCCTATTTCCGCGAGACGACCGATGCGGACGGCCGCCGCCAGACCAACTACAAGTTTACCTGGTGGTACCAGGGAGGAAGTCGTCCGGAAGGATTCTACAAGGAAATCTACGGCGACGCAGACGTGATGCGTGCCCTTCAGACCGGACGTGTGGAAACCTCCGACAAGGAAGGACATCCCATTATCAACATAGACAAAACCCGTGTGGACGAGCAGGGACGGCGCACCCGCGCTTTTGCCGACGTGTTCCGCCGTATCGTGATTTGTTCCGGCCCGCGCGATGCCATTAATGTGTACTTCCATAGCGACGCTCATGTGGTGTTTCCCCACTCCGAGAGTGTGGAGATTTCGTCGGAGACCATCCGTCGCCTGCTGAACATCTCCATGGAAGTGTTTGTGATGTATGACATCGACCGCACCGGAATCCGCGCCATGAACCGGCTGGCCCTGAAACACGTGGAGCTGAAAGTGCTCTACCTGCCCGAAGACCTTTCCACCCAGTACAATCCACGCAGCGGGAAATCCTGCAAGGATGCCGAAGAGTTCTTCAACTTCTACCCGGCAGTTATGCGCCGCAATGAAAAACTCATGCACACCAACGTAAACCGCTACTTTGACGACCTGCTCAAGACCGCCCGCCGGATGCGTTTCTGGGACGTGCAGTACCAGACCAAAAAGCAGGAAGACGAAAGTAAGGTGGTGGTGCGCAAATATACCCTAAACTTCGATAACATGGCCCAGTTCCTTTCTGCCAACGGATTCTACAAGTACACCGACGAAGCGGATACGACCAAGTTTGTGCACATCAGCAACAACATTGTCGATGTGGTGGAAGAGAGCCAGGCACTGAGCGAAGCGAAGGAAATCATGAAAGACTTCCTGATATACAACTCACAGTATTACTCCGAGGAACTGAGTAACGCCATCAGTACCCAGAAGAAAATCGGACGTGACACCATGTCCGGAATCAAGAAAGTAGACCTGAACTTCATGTCGTGGGGAAAAGATTTCGATTATTTCTTCTTCCGCAACTGCGCCGTGAAGGTGACGGCCGACAGCATCGAGCCGGTAGACTACGTGGACCTTCCTTTCCATGTCAACCGGAAGGCGATTATTGACGCCGATTACCATCCGCTCAAGTCCCCGCTGTTCACCATCGAGGAGAATCCGGAATATGCCGCACGTAAGGAGCTGAACAGGCAGCGCATGGCCGACAAACGGATGAACGAGAACGAGCGCCGCCGTGAGGATGCGGAGTTCATCGCCTACCAGCGTCTGTACCGTTTCCTGCTGAGAATGCCGAAAGACATTGACCAGATGCCTGTCTGCGTGCAGTGGCTGTACGACACCAGCCGCATACACTGGCGAAAGGAAGCCGAAGGCTATCCGCTTACCGAGCTGGAAAAGCAGCGACAGGACATGCACTTCATTTGCAAGGTAGCGCTCATGGGCTACATGCTTTCGCGCTATCGTACAGGCACCATGCAGAAGATGGGAGTCGTGACGGAATACACCGTGGCCGACGAAGGAAAGAACAGCGGAGGTACCGGAAAAAGTTTCTTCCGTTCCTTCTTCGAGCTGGTGCGGAAGGTGTGCTACATACCCGGTCAGACCTTGAAGAAGAAAGAGAACATGGCCAAGAACTTCGACAAGTTCCATTATACCGTAGACAGCATGTGTCTGATAGACGACCTTCGTCTCGACATGATGGGCAGCGAGTTCTACAACATTACGGACAACATTACGGTAAAGACCCTGTATCACGATGAAATGACACTGCCGCGCGAGGCAACCCCGAAGATATTCATTACCATGAACAAGATGCCGTTCGATATGACCGAAGGAAGCACCTCACGCCGTATCTTCCTGGCCATGCAGAGCGATTACTACCACGACGAGGACTACGCCGGCCAGTTCAAGAAACGCACGCCGCAGACAAAGTTCGGGAAAGACATCTTTCTGGAAGCCACCGAAGAAGAACGTGACGAAGCGGTGTACATGATGCTGCAAAGCTGTCAGTTCTACCTCGGCCTGCAGGAAAGCCTGATACCGCCCATGTCGCAGGACGGACAGATGCGAATCCTTTACTCCGCCATCAAGGACCAGGTATTCATTGACTGGGCCAATCATTTCTTTGCGAACCAGTGGCACTGGTGCCGTCCGGTATCTATCAGTGAAATGGCCATCAGCTACCTGGAACACCGGGGCGATGCGGTGACATTGCAGAGCGTGAAATCCGTGAAGAACGAAATGATAGAAAAGATGCAGGCTTACTGCTTCAATATGCAGTACACCATGAACCCTTCCATCGTCTACCGCTCGGACAAAGGCTCCAAATATCCCCGTCACTACGCCTGGGAGCAGGAGTTTATGAACGACACGATCCGTCGTGAGGAACGCACCCGTAAATTTACCCGTGTGTGCTTTTTCTACAAGTTGGGTGAGGAACCCAAAGACTCCAAGGAGATACTTTCCTGCCCGGAAACCGACGAAGAGTGGGAGGAAAAGAAGCGCTTTGAAGATGATTAATAACCTTAAAAAGAAAAGAATATGGCAAGAATTTTAAAACATGAAATCCCGGCAGCGTCAGAGTTTACGCTTCCGCTTTACGAGGGAAGTAAGCTGCTGAAACTTGATGTGGTAAACGAGAAAGTATATATCTGGGCACTGGAAGATGAATCAAAGCCAAAGCGGGGAGTAAAGTTCCGTATGGTAATGACCGGTAAAGAATTAAATCTCGACCCTTATATGGTGTATATAGGTACGTTTATACTTTTCAACGGTTCGTTTGTAGGGCATTTGTTTGTGGACACTTCTGTTCCGATGCCGATTTATGAAGGAATTTAAAATAGTGGGAGATATGGGAAACAATCAGAATGAAAAAGTGAGTATCACTTTTGAAGTGGAAAAAGAATTTATCAAAGCTGTGATGCTTGTATCCGGATTCGATATGGTGTCATTTGAAGATGTAAAAGATGAAATAAATAATGTAGTTATCAATGAGGAGGTATTACGTGATTTCGGGACAGATAGCGCAGAAATACAGCAGATAAAATCAGCAATCTCAATGATAGCAATCGGAATGGCTTTTAGAAACATATCATCCAGGAAATGTGGAAGTAAGAAGAGCGGACTTTTTGCGAAGCTTCAGGCTTTGGAAGAAGAGAAAAATAGAAAATCGTAAACCTCTAAATCATGGATATTGCAGATTTATTGAAAGATAAAAGAGGAGTATTGAAATACATACTTCAGACAATAGAGTCCAGCACGAAAAATGCAAAAGGTCTTCTTTCGATGAAAGAAAGAGGATTCTCGGATGCCGGTATGCTTGAAAAAGTAATAGAAGTAACAGCCATTCAGTCAAGCCAGATACAGGCACTCGCCATGATATCCCTGGTAAGCCTGCAAAGCAGTGATTTCGACAAGCAGGTAGGCGAAATGATGAATAAGATGAGACGCGGCGATGAAGCACTGCAGATCATGCTGGATAAGAAGTTTAAAGGAGAGTGACAAATGCTAATAAAAAAGAACTTTTCCGTGGTTTTTGAAGCCGGTACACCACCGGTTAGATTCCGTGAAGAATACCTTCTTCCGGTCCGTACAGAAGAAGAGCAGACGGATCATTCAACCCTTCATCAGGCTGCAAAAGGAGCCATAGCAAAAGATTTAGGGATTATGAGATGTGAAATTAGGATTCTGAAAATTATGGAAATTCATAATCACTTGATAGTTGAATAAAATTATGAAAAACAAGAAACCGAAATTCAAAATAGGAGAAAGGGTAAGAGTAAAAAACCTTGCAGAAGCAAAAGAAACCAGCTACGCAGTAGAAATCAATAAGCCTTTGAAGAAATATTTAGGTAAAAACTTTGTAGTAACAGGCTTTAGAGAAGTATGTGGAATGTTCTATTATTACTTGAAAGAAAGAAGTAGTGTCTGCGTACATGAGTGCTTGCTTGATTACCCATACGGAGATTTTTCTCGCCCTCAGAATCCCAAATTCAGTGTAGGTGATAATGTAGTTATTAAAGAAGAGAAAGATTTGCGTGAAACATTTTCGCGCGAACAATGGTGGTTAAAAGACCTGCTACCTATATCATTAAGAATATTACAAATATATAGTTCCTATTGGTTTTGTGACCAGAATGTTTATGAAGCAGAAGTAGAGCCTGGAGTTTATGTAAAAATCCCAGAAAAGGCAATATTGCAGGAAGCAGAATGTGACCCATATCAATGGCCTAACCCTTACAATGTCAGGGTTGCTTTCCGTAAAGAAGTACCGGAGGAAAGTGAATCTTCAAATAACGGGCTGGTAAAATGGAAAACAATGTATAAAGACATGGTGGAGTTTATCAGTACAGCTTCTCCCCAAACCAGATCGTTTATTGCAGGCCAACTATATGGATTGACAGAAAGACTAATGAATGAAACGCTAAAAGAAAAATAATATGATGAAAGAAGAAGAAAAACTACTGTTACTGGAAGATATTTCAGCCAGATTACCGTTCGGATTGGCGTTTATCACTAAACAAGGAATGATCGAAATGGACGTTATAAACTTAGCCGACAGATATAAGGTATGGGCTTATAAGAAAAAAGACAAGCATGGTAACGAAATTGGCCTGAATGCCGAAACATTAAAAGGCGAAAGATGTCGCGGGAAAGGGTTCAGATTGGGAGATATAAAACCGATACTCTATCCGCTTTCTTCAATCACAGAAGAAATCTTTGTGAACGGATCGGAAATCTGCCCGATGAAGTATCTGGCAGAAGCATTCGATTTCGACGGGTATATGGGCCTTTATACCACTTGGAATTTCGACGAAGAAAGAGAATGCGTGGAGTTCTTCGCCTGGGGATGTAAGGTGTGCGAAATGAGCTTGCAGAGCTTCTTTATTACTCCGGAAGAAGGGAAGCATAACAACACTCAATTGGGCCTTCGTCATTTCCAGCAAGTCTTTCACGTGCTGCATCAGTGTCACATCGACTACCGCAACCTGATCGCACAAGGACTGGCCGTTTCAGCTTTAGTTTTGGATAATAACCCTTATAAATAAAAATAGCCATGTTTAGACAGGAAGATTATGTAACACACGATGTAGGATTGCTTTTGAAAGAAATAGGGTTTAATGAAAACTGCAAATATTCATATTTAGAGAACGGGCTTAGGTGTTGTCCATCTGAATATGAGCAAAATTTCAATCTTTCAGAAAAAAGATGTTCATGCCCAACCTTATACGAGGCTCAGAGATGGTTACGTGAAAATTATGATATTCATTTAGACATAAAGATTATTTGTCTCTACGCTCCTACAAGAAAATCTGATTTTATCTGTGATATTCACTCTTTAAATTCAAAGGAATACAGAGAAACTAAGGTATATCAAAGTTATGAAAAAGTGCTGAATGAAGGAATCCGCGAATCATGTGAACTGATTAAAAACAGACGAATATGGAACAAGAAATAAAGATTTGTAGTAACTGTAAGCATATTAGAACAGGTCTTAACCATGAAACGTTCAATGAACCTGGCTATTATTACCCATATTGTGAAATTTATGGAGAACGGTTGACTACTTCAATGCCACTTTTATGCGAAGGCAAAAAGTTTGAAAAGAAGGAATAATGCTTATCATACAAATGCAGTTTTATTGAAATAACAAATATGAAAATAAAAAACGGAATCATAAAAGACGGTATAATATACCAAGCGATAGAATCAATTCTTGATTCATGTAACGGATGCAGTATGTCAGGCACAGATTTGTGTAAAAAAGAGAAACCGTGCCATCTGTTTGGGGAAAGGCATATACTTACTAAGGTCGGTAAAGTATCTCAAATATTGACATGCGATAATGAGTACGCAGACCTCTATGTAGCCCACAAGGGAGATATTCTTAAATTCCCAGAGGAAATAGAAACCTCAGAAAGAGATTATTACGAAGGAGATTTTGAGTTCAAAAGCGGGTGCGGATTTATCAGATATAGGATAGATTCCCGATGCTTTAATATTCTATACGATTACAGAGGAAAGATTTACGGGAAAACGATAAAGCTGTCCATAGATGTAGAAGACTTTTCTGAAGACATGTACAGTAGGATGACAAAGGATATTGTAGGAGAAGACCTGGTTTTGCTATTGGAGCACGAAGAAATGCGCTGCATATACGGACAAAATGTTCCGAGTGAAGTCTGGATGGAACGAAAGGATGGCAGACTGACTCTCTTTGTAGAGGTAATGGTAAAAACATATATGCCATATTTGAAGTCAGGTAAAGTAGAAGCGATTGAAGATGTACGTAACATAAAATATAGGTAATCAGTATGATTAAGCTATACAGAGCAGACCAGATGCACCCGTCCTCGTCGGTAGTGGCGCTATCAAGCCTGCAAAAGACTGTCAGGAAGAGCAGAGAGGTGACAGATAGACTGATTCAGCAGCTGATTGATACTGGCTACATCCCGGAAGAAAAGAAGCCCGAACTTCTGTCTGTCTTCGACAAAGAAATGACCGAGTACACAAAACTCAAAACAAAGAAGAAACTGGTTCCCGAAACCAAAACTAAATAAAACAAACGATTAAAATTATAGAATCATGAAAGATTATTTTTTGCCAACATTGTTTATTGTATTCCTTGTACTGAAACTAACTCACGTAATTGAATGGAGCTGGTGGTGGGTAACATGTCCTTTATGGGGTGTTTTTGCAACTGTCCTGATATGTATGATAGTGTTACGCGTTATTGTGAAACCATTAATCACTCTCAATATGAAAATCAGGCATAAGGAGAAATATGAATACCTGAAAAAGCTTGATAAGAATATCAAGGAAAGGAATAAAAATAAAGGTGGACTTTTCGAAAAGCTGAAAGCTCTACAAGAAGAAAGAGAGAGAATGGAAGCCGAAAAGGAAGAAAAATCAATTCATTAATGTGTCTCTAAGCATATTGATCCATGGATAAGAAAGAATATATACACCGATACGCCACGCAGCTGTTTAACGACCGTAATAAGGACTCAGGCAGCAATGAAAACGTACATTTCTACATCGGCGATATAACCGAAGCAATGTGGCAAGCGTGGGATGCGTCGGTTTTTTCACAATGGAAAAGCGTACAAGCTTCACTCCCTCCGAAAGGACAATGCGTGAACGTCATGCTGGGAGACGGAAGATACACCAATTCCTTCATCATGTCAGACGGCACATGGGCCTACAATGTAAGGCCAGTTGCATGGAGCGAAATAAAACGGCCGATATTATACCATAAACCAATGGTTGAACTTAAATACCCAGGTATGAAAACGAAAAACATTATCTACACCGGACCGATATTCGATTATTATAACGGGGAGTTACATTGTCTATTTTGCAACTTCGACATTCAGCAGCTGAAAAGCAGGGTGGCCGGGAAAGACGATTCCTGCAACAGGCCGATGATAATTATCAACCTTGAGACCAAAACGGCATGGATAGAGTATGTCGACGAAGAATGTTCCCAGTACGATAGTTTTATAACAAATTCACCTGCGACATTCAGGAAGTGGAAAGGATGATTGAAGAAAGTCAGGAAAGTAAAGAATAATATAAAACCAGGAACTATGTATATCGACGATAAGAAAGCAGTCGTATTCGTACCGAAAGACGAGTACGAAAAGATGAAAGAGCTGGCCAACGCCAACGCAGAAGAAATAGAGAAACGTGCCCTCGAAATGTGGGAAACAAAAGCAATTCCATGGCTTAAAGTCTCCATGGAGATACGAAGTAGCGGTGGACGTGATATTCTGGATTCAGAAGAGTTTGAGTTCAGGACAGATTCATACCTGCTAAACCCTTCAGGTAAGTTCACTATCAAAGAAGAAGCCAGACAAAGATTTGATAAGATGCTTACCGGTTGGGCACGTCACATGATGGAACTTCAGTTTGGTGAGCACATTTCAAAAATCAATTATATCAACGAACGATGCCACAAGGCAGATATATTGTGGAAGAGAATGCTAACCCCGGCCATTTGTGCAGGGATTGTCGCCTTCATTATGTTTGTCTGCTTAATATGGGTTTTACTTAACATACAATAATTATGACACCGGAAGAATACATAAAATCAAAAAGACGTGAAGATTATCCTGGAGGACAACTTTGTTACATTGTATCGGAAGAAACTGCCTTAAAAGCTATAGAAATGGCAAGGGAGGAAAAGGAAAATTCAACAAAATTAAATTCGGGGATATTTGGACAGCAAGGTTGGATATGTCCAAAGTGCGGAAGGGTTTATTCTCCGTTCACATCAATGTGCAGTTATTGTTCAAATGGTAACAATTTTAATATAACTTGTCTTGGAAAATAAAATTAGAATCCACGAAAGCCGGAAGTCAAAACTTAAATGGAAGGATATTCCTAAATTTAAGGACAGTTACCGTTGGCCTGTAGTTCAGGTACAGGAGCATGAAGGTAGCCTTCACTTTAAGTTTTCCGGTGGTTCTAAATACTCTCCAAATACTTACTTTACCATTGAAGATTACCGGAAATATACGGCTTTGGAGATATTCAATATCCTCGTCAATATAGGTTTCCATACACGGCACAGCCACGATGCAGTATTGAAATTCTACCACGATAGAGGACTGGATTTAGGCTTTACAAGAAACTTTTTAAAACCATTAAAAGCATAGCACCATGTCAACAGAACGAAATATGAAAAATGAAAACTTTGTAACTTTTGAGGTAGCTAAGCTTCTTCAGGACAAAGGATATAGAGAAGACTGTCGTGCCAGTTACAGGACAGACGAAACAGGCCGGTCGGAACTGACCGTAGTGTTTGGGGTGAGGAAGTTCCGTTATCTTTCAAAACATGTGAACGGATTCCAGTACGAATACCTGGCTCCCACGCTGTATGCTGCGCAAAAATGGGTACGTATAAAGGGAAAAATCCACATCGTTGTCGAGCTCAACAAACACGGATGGTACTACCGCCTGTACGACACAGAGGATTTGTCTCTCATATCGCAGATGGACGGATATACCGATACATTCGAGAAAGCTTTGAACGATGGGATAAAAGAGTCATTAACTTACTTATAAGAATCAGCTTATGTTTACACAACCTTGTTTTATTCGGAAGAATACACCGGAACTGCGGGAAAAGCTTCAGAAGCTGGGGCAAAGAGCCAATACCCTTGACGATTTCAAGGAAGAATGGCTGGCAGCCAATTACGGAATGTATATTTCCGTTCAAGATGGATTTCAGCATCTTCATCCGAACGACATTGACTGCGGTACCAATGAGGAACTGTTTCTTGCATTGGCTGCACTTCAAGATGATTCTGATGAAAATCAGTGGTTTGTTTATCCAAATGAAAATAATTGGTTTAAATGTTATGATAACAACATTGAAGAAGTAAGAAACGAACCTTCTATAAGAATGAGTTGTCAGTCTGCTTGGTTTTACAAAAGTCACAAAGCCACCGTTCAGGAACTTATTGAACATTTCAGCAAAAAGGAGGAAAAGCCATGATATTCATACCAGAAGATTTCAAATTCAACAACATTAAAAAGACCAACATCGTGGCAAAACGCCTGCTGGAAGGAGCCATAAGAGAGATAAAGAAATGTCCCAAAGAAGATAGGGAGATGTTACTCAGTCAGTGCGCACCATGGCGCCCGGATGACTATAATATAGAATACAAGGAAATGTCAAACGGATTCAAGATATTCAAAAGATACCTGAAGATAAAAGGATTCCAGGATGTAAAATACGCCGAGCATACAGACCATTTGGGATGGACCGTATTTTTTTATCTCCGGTTTGAAATAGACAAATACCTGATAGAATCATGCCAAATGCTAACGTCGAAAAGATAAAGGCCAGCCTGCTGAAGGAAATCAAAGGAGTGTTCTGCGAAGGATATTGTCTTTACTACAAAGACGATTACTACTGCGGAGCCTGCCCGTTAAACGACACAAGCAACTGGTTCAACCGGAAGGAACCGATTGCAAGGGAAGAAAAACTACGCACCGTGAATTTCTGCGACGACTGCATCCATTTCCGACCGCTGAAAGAAGGAGAGAAACAAAAGCCAAACAATCAACTTTGCGAGTTTGTCCGCCCTCTCAGGTTCAGGGTAGGGAATGGATACAATGGGGAAGATACAGGTTTCTTCTTGCCCGGGTGCAAGGACTACAAAAAGGAAGAACGAGAATGCCTCACGTGCCTTCATTTTCTTCCATCGGAAGATTCAGATGAGGGTGAATGCAGGCTCTATTCTGACACGGCGTACAGCCATTATTTATGCAATGATTGGAAGTTTAAAAAGTAAAGTTTATGGAAGGAGAAACAGAATTAGTAACTATACGGCTTTCAAAGTACAATCAGATGTTACAAGAGTTGGCAAACCTGAAAATATTTAGAGAGCAGGAAAAAGAAGAAATTAAGAAGGATGCTGAAAAGCCTTATGAAAATCTTATAGGTCCTAATAAAGATTATGTAGGTTATCTAGCAAGGGAATTTGGGAATATATCATCAATGGTAGAATATTATCAGGGTAGAATATGCGCTCTTGAGCATAACTTGGAGGAATCAAAAAAATGAAGTGAGGAATCTCAATAACAAGTTAAAGTTTTCTATTGAGAAAGAAAACCGTTTACTTAATAAATATAACTTAATTATAAATGAACGAAGTATGAAATGGTATCAGATAATTAAACGTATAAAGATAAGAAAAGAGATGAAGAAACTGCAAAAGGAGGAATAGCCTACGCCAACCACAATCAAGCGAATAGTGAGCGTACTTTACCGGGCACGTACCAATAAATACGAGGTGCAGGCTGTGGCCGAAAAGAATGGCCGGCCATGTGTTATCACGCTGTATTATAGAAATGAAAAAGAAGCAAGAAAACTAAAGAAAGGAGACGTAATAGATGGAAACAATTGAAGCGATAAACCTGAACAAACTGAGAGATGAAGCCTACCAGAACGCCGTAGAACACGGCTGGCACGACGAGGATTTGAGCGACGAGCATTTTCTTTGTCTGGTCATTAGCGAGCTGATGGAAGCTGTGCAGGCCGAAAGAAAAGGTAAACGGTCCGATGTGGCAAAGTTTAATGAATGGCAAGGAAATAATATCCCATTTAGCGAAGAAACCCGAGTAAGAAGATTTCAGGAAGATTTTGAAGCGTATATAAAAGATAGTGTGGAAGATGAACTTTCCGATGTCTGCATCCGTATGCTTGACCTGTCAGGTTTGCTGGGAGTTAGTTTCTTAGGGGTAAAATTCCCGCTTGAGATAAAGGAAGAGACATACAAAGATAAAAGCCAGAATACTTTTACAGAGTGGTGCTACAATCTGACAAGATTTATCGCATCGTATAATGAGTGTCATATTACCACTCTTCAATTCTTTGTAAACATATTACAAGAAGTATTTATCATGTCCAAAATCAAAGGATTCGACCTCCTCTGGCACATCGAACAAAAAATGAAGTATAACCTCACCCGTCCACGCATGCACGGGAACAACAAATTTTAATTATGAATACCGCAGACTTAATAATCAGCATCGTTTTTGTTTGCATAAACTCCACCGCGCTATTCCTGATTTACCGGTCCATATCGCGATGGATGACACGAAACGAGAAGAAAATAGACAACCTGGAGCACGCCGTTCTCAAAATTGACGACTACATAAAATACAGCTCTCACACCATTGATGCTGTTTACCTCGACGCGTTGGACCGGCTAATCAAACAGTATGTAAAAGATGAAAAATACGAAGTTGCCGAGCTTATCAAAAAAAATATTGAACTACTGCAATACAAGGTATTGAATGAGATGATGCAACGCAAGAAGGAAGCGGAGAAAAAGCTCTATGAAGACTTCCTGAACAAAGAACATAACCAGAAGAAAGGAGACACGAAAGAATGATTATTTTTAGTCCTTCATAAACGAGGGTTGCAAAATTAGATTTATCGACGGGTGGAATCGCACGAAGCGCTTCTATCCGTCGAATTTTTAAATACAAATACAACTATGGGAGGCTTGAACTATAAGGTCGTAAAGAAGACCTTTGGATTTGACAAGGGTGGCACAGAAAAGTATGTGGCCGAAGCGGTCCGTGGTGGAACCGTAAGTTTTGAAAAAGTAATCGAACAGATTTCCCTCCGTTCCGGAATCAGTAAGGCAACCTGCCGCGCCGTGGTAGAGACCATGGTGGAATCGGCTTGTACCTGGATGCTCGAAGGTCATGGTGTAAGCCTGGGAAACATGGGATACCTGAAGCCAGCCATTACCTGCAAGAGCTCCGAGGTAAGCGGAGAAGAAAAGATTATCCGTAAAAGAGTGCTGTTCCAGCCGAGCAAGGATTTCAAGGCACAGATTGACAAGATGTCGCTCAACCGGATGTATGAAGAAGGAAACGGCACACCGGGAACAACCGAGCCGGGTGAGGAAGGAGAGGACCAGGGAGGAGGAGGTTTCAATTAATCACTTTCTGATTCATTTTTAAGGAGGCGTAGAAGTGTATGTAATTGCACTTTTACGCCTTTTTTCTGTCAACAAAAGCCGTATTTCGTCACATAAATTCCAAACTGGCGTAGTATCGCCACTGCGGCCGCGCTTAATAGACACTTTTGTCGCGTAGTTACGCCATTTGAGTGGCGTGGGCACGAGACTTTCAGAAAATCATTCCGGCACAAAGAGAAAATCGCTTATAAAATCAATTCAGTATCAAATATTACAAGTTTTACACACCCTTTGCAAAACATTTTGCAATTTGATAATCAGTTAGTTAAGTATCATTTGTAAGCAATTTTGCAAAGATTGCGAAGCGTTGGCGAAATTTTTGCAATTAATAACTATCTGATAATCAATTAAAAGTATTATACTTTTTGATATTTTGCCGATTTTTCACGAAAAACGAGTTTACAAAATCTTTAAAATAAAAATTTTTCGTAGGGTAGAGAAGGGTGTACATCAGTCGAATCATTTCTTCCTGTGAGCGTCCGAATGGGGAAGGAATCCGAAGGGAAACCTGAAAGAACGAAAGGAGGGAAAGGTCGGCCTGCGGAACGCGGGACGACAAAGCACGCCTTTCCCCTTTCGTTCTACTTCCTTTATATCCAACTTCATCGTATAACAGAGAGAGCTACGCAATGGACATAAAAGAAAAAGCCGGACAGCCTGAAATCTGTTCTTTACCGAAAAAATACGTTTTCTTCACTTAAAAATTAATGAACAATCGGCAATAACTCTTTATTTATTATTTATTATACAC
>OHEC01000342.1_pt1 | contig 27198 bp, 22 predicted proteins | sample 1567141 | NCBI WGS metagenome assembly OHEC01 (sample SAMEA3879567, study PRJEB24766) | human gut metagenome | biome: human-associated habitat; feature: feces | place: USA | collected 1985/1987 | reverse complement strand
TGCCCCGTCTCATCCCCCAAAAAGGTAACTTAAAGATACTATCAGCCGGTGGGAGACGGGGCACGCCCCGTCTCTACAACCAGATAATTATAAACTGTTGAACTTTAAAGATTAAATTTATGAATAAGCTACTCATTGCCTTCTTTTTGTTCCTCTTGCCTTTCGGCTGGATAAAGGCGACAGCTTCATCTCATCCCGAATCCTTCCCTTGGAAAGCCCAATGGATCAATACCGAACGTTGCCAAAGCGCTACGAATACTTGGTTGATCTACCGTAAATCATTCGGCGTGACGGATGTCCCGGATCAACTCATCGCCCGTATCGCTGCTGATTCCAAGTATTGGCTTTGGATTAACGACCAACTGGTTATCTTCGAGGGCGGCTTGAAAAGAGGACCTTCTCCTTCCGGGACTTATTACGATCCGGTAGATATCGCCCCTTACCTGACAAAGGGCACGAATACCATCGCCATCTTGCTCTGGCATTTCGGGAAAGATGGTTTCAGTCATATCAACAGTGGGAAAGCCGCCTTATTGTTCGAAGCGATCGCTCCGGGGCTGGAGATCGTCTCCGACGCGAGCTGGCAATGCGCCTTGTATGAGGCCTATCAGAATACCGAGGCCCCTTTCCCGAATTACCGTATGCCGGAAAGCAATATCCGTTTCGATGCCCGTCAAGCGATAACGGACTGGAACCGTACAAGTTTCGAAGGTTCCCTTCCGGGGGCGGTCTGCGTCGGTAAGGCGGGGGAAGTTCCTTTCGGGGAGCTGGTGGAACGTCCGATACCCCAGTGGAAAAACAGCGGCCTGTTATCCTATGTATCCGTCCGGGAGTCCTTGAAAGGCGATACCCTGTTCTGCCGTTTGCCCTATAACGCCCAGATCACTCCGTATCTAAAAGTGGAGGCGGAGGCGGGGAAGACCATCCATATCCGGATGGATAATTACGAGGGAGGAAGCGAGCGTAACGTGCGTGCCGAATATATCACCCGTGAGGGCGAGCAGGAATACGAGAGCTATGGCTGGATGAACGGCCATGAGGTCTACTATATCATCCCCGAGGGCGTGAAGGTACTGGATGTGAAATATCGTGAGACCGGTTACAACACCGATCTCGCCGGCTCTTTCCAATGCGATGATCCCTTCTACAACGAGCTTTGGAAACGTTCTGCCCGTACCTTATACATAACGATGCGCGATAATTATATGGACTGTCCGGACCGTGAGCGTGCCCAGTGGTGGGGCGACGAGGTGAATGAGCTAGGCGAGGCTTTCTACGCCCTTTCTCCTTCCGGGCAGAAACTAGCCGTGAAAGGCATCCATGAATTGATGAATTGGCAACGGGAGGACGGAACGCTTTACGCCCCGGTTCCGGCGGGTAACTGGGATAAGGAGCTTCCCTTGCAAATGCTCGCTTCCGTAGGTTGGTACGGTTTTTATACGCAATATTATTATAGTGCCGACAGTAGTTTCGTCCCGGTGATATACGACCGGATGCGCCGTTACCTGCACGAGGTTTGGCAGGTCGATAAGAGCGGCTTGGTGATCGAGCGTCAAGGCGCTTGGAGTTGGGGTGATTGGGGCGAGCACGTCGATATGGGTGTCTTGACCAATTGCTGGTATTATCTGGCCTTGAAAGCGGAGCGAGCCTTTGCCCTGCAACTCGGCAAGGATAAGGATGCCGATGAGATCTCCCGGATGATGCGTAGCATAGAACGTTGTTTCGATACGAAGTTCTGGACAGGTTCCGCTTATCGCTCTCCCGGCTATAAAGGAGAGACGGACGATCGCTCCCAAGCCATGGCGGTTGTCTCCGGGCTGGCCTCGAAAGATAAGTATCCGGCGCTGACGAAGGTACTTAAAAAGGAGTATCATGCCAGCCCTTATATGGAGAAGTATGTCCTAGAGGCCCTTTTCCAGATGGGCGAGCCGACGTTTGCCTTGGAACGGATGAAGCGACGTTACACCCGTATGCTGGATTATGCCGAATACACGACCTTGTTCGAGGGATGGGGCATCGGAGCCGAGGGCTTCGGCGGCGGCACGATCAATCACGCTTGGAGCGGTGGCCCGCTTACCTTATTGAGCCAGAAGATCTGCGGAATCGAGCCAACCTCTCCCGGCTTCCGTACCTTTAAGATCGCGCCTCAACTGGGTTCTTTATCGGAAGCCTCGGCCAGCCTAGAGACCCATTATGGAACCATCCGAGTAAGCATCAAGAAGAAAGGCAAGCGAATGAAGTTCGATCTCCAAATCCCGGAAGGCACCTCCGCCGAATTGATAAAGTCCAATGGCACTCGCGAGCATCTCGGTCCGGGGCACCATTGGGTGGAGTAGGTCGTGTCTTACTTAAACAGCTGTTGCGCCATGTTATATAAATCATGGCGCCATACATACCAAGTATGTCCGCCGGGCATCTCGCTATACTCGTACTTGATACCCGCCGCGTCGAACAGTTTCAGCATCGCTTGGCAATTCTTGTAGGCGATATCCTCCGGGCCTCCCTGCGTGAAATACAACTGGCGTACGGTCTTATTGAAGTCGGCGGCTATCTTCTTTAGATAAACGGCTTTCTTGGCGTAATTGTCCGTGTCGGTAGCGAACCATCCGGAACTAAGCACCCACAGGTACCCGAAATGATGATAATGCTCCAATCCTACCTCAAGTGTCTCCAGGCCACCCATGGAAAGGCCCGCTAACGCCCTATGATCTTTATCGGCCAATACTGGGTAATTAGCCTCTATAAAAGGAATGATATCGTTCATCAAATCTTTGGCGAACAAAGGAACCTCGCCCTCCAAGCTCTCGGTATGAATCGTTCCGTTGGGCATCACCACCACCATCGGCTGCATCTTACCCTCGGCCATCAAGTTATCAAGGATCAAGCCGGCGGCACCTACCGTAGGCCAAGCGTTATCGTTATCTCCGCCGCCATGGATCAGATATAATACAGGCAATTTAGCGGACATTTTCTCGTAACCAGCCGGTGTCCATACATGCAAACGGCGCATGGTGTTCAACGTCTTCGATTGGTAATAACGTTCTGACATGGCTCCATGTGGAACATCCTTCATAGCGAAGAAATCCGTCCCCCCCTTGTTAACCTCCAGCAAAGCGGAAGTCTCGGAAGACAAGGCACCCTTCGGATCATACACCCGTACGCCATCTACCACGAACCAATAACGATAAATGCCATCCTTCACGTCCGGCACCGTGGCAAACCAAACACCATTCTCCGCCCGGGTAGCCTCATGCATGGCGATATCGCCCATCACGCTCACCTTCTTGGCCTCGGGAGCATAAATACTCATTAACAGATCACCCTTATCCAACACACGTACCGACTGTAACGTATCATTTGGTGTAGGTTCATGCCTCCACTGTGCGGATAGAGGCGATACTTGGCTTAGCAGACATAGTGCCAACAATAGGCTCTTCATTTTTTTCATAATAATATGTTTTTAAGATAATAAGACAAAGGTAATCATTTTCAAATTAGCGATCGCTCTCCGTTTTCCTGCGGACATACACCCGGTGGCTTCCATAACCCGATACGGTGATTCCACTCGCGGGGTCGCTGCTGAGGCGTAGTAGCTCACGATTCGCGCTACTACGTTTTAGTCCGGTGATAGCCATGTAGTCTTGTATGCGCAAGAATGGGTGTTCATCAAGGTAATCCAATGCCCGTGTCCGGCGCTCCTCCTCGGTGAAGGGCGATTTCCGGACACGGCTGATACCTCCCCGCCTTAAATCGCAACGCAGGTTCGTCTCCTGTACCAGTTCCTTGTCGGCCCGGTAGTTGATGCCATTCACCTCGATACTCCGTGCGTTACGCTTCGGTTCGTCACCATCCAGCGAGTCGATCTCCTTGTCCTTCGCCACGCCTAAGCGTGGCGTGAACGTACCGATGCCATCCAACGTGACCGACTGCCCTTCCGCCATGCAATAGGCCAGATGTTCCGCTACTGTCGTCATCACCTGCATGACATTACCTCTGCTCAAGCCCGATCCGGGGTAGGTGATCCGTTCCACGAAATCCTCCATGTCCATGTTCCGTTGTATTTTCATCCGATAATACACTGGTTTTTCCCCCGTCCCGTTCAGGTCGCACATCTCTTGCTTGATATATTCTGCCATAACTGCTACTAGGTATAATTGTTCGTATCTTCAAGTTAAAAACATTCTTCTTACTATATACAAATATACTTACTATTTGATCTATTTCCAAATTATCACCGTGGAATGTATAGACCATGCCGAGATTTGTATATTCCACGTCTTGATCTGTACAGACCTCGTCTTGGTTTGTAGAATTAACAGTATGCGCCCAGAGAAAACGCGTGAATTAAAACGCATAAATCCACCGTGTTATTAAATCATATAGGCAATCCTCATTCCATGCGGCCATCATCCTCTTTCTCTTGATAGAGGCTCTTTTGTCTTTATGTTGGTACGCTTTCAGTATGGTGAGTGACATCTTATTGAGCAAAGAGAAATTTTGCGCCGAGTTTTTTCTTTTCCTGTCATCATCCTCTTTGAATGTGATATCCAGTTGCCAATGCAAACCGTTCTCTATCCCCCAGTGCTTTCTTTTGACCCGCATGATTTTCTCGGGATCGTTCTCCAACGAGGATATGAAGTAATGCGTCTCCACGGCACTTTCCCCTGTCCCCTCGTCTACACGTTCCGTGCGGATGAGGCCGTAGGATCTCAAGTTCTCCCAATCCTTATATATTTTTCCTAAGGAATGTAGTGAGGAGCATACACGGCATTCACGAAGGAGGACAAACCCATGCCCGTTCTCCACCTCCTTGTGGACTTTATACACCTCATTGGCAAGTGGGATGCGTTCGAAGTCTCTCATGTTACCGGCGATCGTTTCCCACAATGTGGCTTGGTTCTTTTTAACCTCCAGCAGATAACCGGCTCTCTTCTTGACTATTCTCGAGACGATATCTTTTTGGGTTCCCATGACGTCGATGGTCACCACGTCCCCCTCCGAGATATCCAAATCGTCCAAGAGCCTTGGGATGGCAACTATCTCGTTCTCCTTCTTATCCACCCGCTCTTGTCCCAACGAGAGGCAGTCGTCAACAGAAAACGCGCTGACGATGTGGAGCTTATCATTGGAGCGCTCTTCCTGTGGTATGAAGAAACCATCCTCATCCCGTCTCCGTCTTTCATTCATGGCCTTTTTTATGGTCTTCCCGTCTATGGCTATCTGGCGCGGCGGCTTCTTTTCCCTCTCCTCGGCGATTCCCTCCTCCACCAATCCCTCTTCCTTTGAGGTGGCAAGATTTTCTCGCATGTTCAAGGCCCACGCACGGTAACGCCGCTCAAGGGCGTTGGGACAGACCAGGCAAAAGAAACGCCTGAGCGTGTCATGGGACGGGGCCTTTTGGGTGTCAGGAAAGAACTTTCGAATGAAATCGATACGTTCCGCCGAGAAGTCCGCAACCTCATTCCAACTCTGGCAGTTGGCAAACACCCCGATCAATGCCGACATCATGATCACTCCCGCCCGGTGTACCACCTTGGATTGCTGCCGTGAGTCTATCTCTCCCAGAGCATTGTACATGCTTTCAAGATGTCTTTCCAACTCGTCGTTTATCAAAAAGTCTTTTCCCGCTTTATCCATGTATGTTTTTTGATAGCAAAGATAATCTTCCTTGGGGTAGATATACAACCCCAAGGAAGATTAGAGGAAACATTTTTTCATGTCGTTCTATACACGGGGCGAAAAAAGATAATGGGGGGAAACGGGATTTGCTTTCAATAAGAGCTTAAACAACTATTTATTTATCCATCGTATATTTTAAGTGGCATTCACGCGTTTTCTCTGACAGTATGCGAACAAGAATTCATCTGCTACCGATAAGGTATTTATGCGGTAGCGGAGCTTTATTTACTTAGGGAGAAGCGGGCAACCCTCACGTCTCCTCTGCCAAGTACGTCGGCCAACCCTGCGGGATTCTCTATCTTCCCTAAACGGGTATAGCTGTAAGACGAGGAAAAGGTCTCGTAGAAAAGGACTACCGTATTCGCTCCCCATAGAAGTAGGTCGCCTGTATGGATTATACCCGGACGGAACGTATTGGTCGGTAGGTTCTCGCTTAGGTTATAATACATTTCATTTCCGTTCATCTCGGTCATGGAGACAGTCATGGGAAGCAAGACCGCAAAGGCCCTTCCTGTGGAATTGTCTTCCAGCGTAGCCGTATAACGGGCATCGCCTATGCTGATTATGATTTCACGATTCATTGGAGTGCCGTTATTATTGTTGTTTATATTATCATCCTCTCCATTGTCGGGTTTGGACGAAGGAAGCGGACGTTCTGTCTCATCCTCCAAAGGCCCGTCGGCCGGGCTGCAAGATTGTGCCGCTATGCAAAACGGCAGCGCGATCAAGAGTAATAGCAAGACTCGTTTCATCACTGATGCGATTTTGATGAACCCACTCATTTATACTCGTTTTCCCTGCTCGTATGCTTGCTTCAAGGTCGGGTTCCCTTCGATCTCGCCCACGTGCCATACACCACCGCAGAATAGCGTTCCTTTCACGGTGGGGTTCTCCAGACAGTCGAGGAATCCCATAAAGTTGGCCACAATGTGATTCATAATGCCGTTATCGTCTTCAGCGGCCGTGGCGATGAAGTAAAACTCCTTGTTTTTCATTTCGGTATAAGGACCGCAGCAACGGTCTATCAGTGTCTTCATCTGTGCGCTCATGGCATAGAAATAGACCGGCGTAGCCATCACTATCACATCGGCGGCAAGCATCTTTCCGATAATCTCCGCTGCGTCATCCTTTTGCGGACAAGGCTTCTTGTATTGGCTGCACACGCCGCATCCTGTGCAGGGGTGAATGGCCTTGTCTCGCAGAAAAACCTTTTCCACACGATGACCGCTTTCGATCGCCCCTAGCATAAACTCATCGCATAGCGTATCGGAATTGCCCCCACGACGGGGGCTGGAAGATAAAATCAATACATTTTTCATGTTTACTGTTATTTATTAGGTTCTACATTCATTTTCAGGATACAAAAATAGCGAGATAATCCCTATCTTGCGGTAGACAAATTACGGATGTTATGACCCTAATTACATAATAATACGGAAGAATGATTACAACCGATTCTGGTGAGCAAGTCGAGGCACTTGCTCCCATTATTATTTCGGCCAGCCGGTCAACGGATATCCCGGCCTTTTATGCCAAATGGTTTTTTAATCGTTTGGCTAAGGGGTATTGTGTTTGGTATAATCCGTTTAATCGGCAGAAGATGTACGTGTCGTTTGAGCGGTGTAAGGCAATCGTGTTTTGGACAAAGAACCCGAAGCCGATATTACCTTATTTGTATGAGTTGGATAGGAGGGGTATCCATTATTATTTCCAGTTCACGTTGAATGACTATGTGAGCGAAGGCTTTGAGCCGAATGTGCCGAGCGTTACGCAACGGGTGGAGACATTTCGGGAATTGTCGGAAATGATAGGGAAGGAACGGGTGATCTGGCGATTCGATCCGTTGATTATGACTCCATCTATCACGCCTCGTATTCTGCTTAGCCGTATTTGGAAGATCGGCAATCAGTTGAAAGGATATACTGATAAGCTCGTGTTCAGTTTCGTAGATGTAAAGGCGTATCGTAAGGTACAGAATAACCTTATAAAAGAGACGAATTGCTTTACGAAAGAGGATGTGGAAACCGCTGAGATGAATGCGACGCAACGTCAAGAGATTGTAGAGGGATTGGTGAAGTTTAGGGAAATTTGGGCTTCTACTGGTTGGAATGTGACACTCGCTACTTGTGCCGAGGATATTGACCTTGCGGTTTATGGTATTGAGCATAACCGGTGTATCGACGGTAATTTAATGGAGCGTGTGTTTGGGGAGGATTATGAATTGATTTATTATCTTCGAACAGGCCGATTACCTGAACCGGATCTTTTTGGTACGTTTCCCGCTTTACCTGACAAACGCAAAGACCTAAAAGACAAAGGCCAACGGAAAGCCTGTGGTTGCATGATAAGCAAGGATATCGGTATGTATAACTCTTGCCATCATTTCTGTGTCTATTGTTATGCCAATACAAGTAGGGAATGTGTACAAAAGAATGCGGTACACTATTCGGACGATAGTGAAAGTTTGATTCGAAGTTAGATTTGAAAGCAAGGTCAAATGAAGCGGCGTATTAAATTAAGCCGTCTTTTCTAGTAATCGAGACCAATACTATCCTAGAATAGTGTTGTATAACATGCCGGATTTATCTATTTTTGCGCCCGATACGAAAGGTTAAGAATAGGAAGTTTTAGGTATGGCAAAAAAGAAAGGTAAGCCTCAACCCCGGAAAAGCAAGAAGAAGCGGGCATCATCATTCATGTCTTCTGTAAAGAAGATGCTCCTTGGCGCTTTTGCGGTAGTTGTTTGTTTTATCGGTGTATTATTCATATATAACTGGTTTTATCCGGTATCTAAGACACGGCCTGTAGAGAAGGAACAGGATCGGGCGGAGACAATAGTCCGTTCGAAGACCTCGGATAAGGGCGGTTCCGGAACATCGGGTAAGAAAGCCGCGCAAGCGACGAACCCAAAGAAAGAGGCTTCCGCTTATACTTTTCAAGAGGGAGCTGAGATACCGAGACTAAAGAATAAACAAAAAGAGCAGGTTATAAAGCATGAGGGCTATACGGTTTCTTATAATTCCGATTATAAGATCGCCAATTGGGTAGCCTATGAACTGACCTCGAAAGAGGCGACAAGTAAGAAGAACGAGCGGTCTAATAAGTTCGTCTCGGACCCCATGGTGAAAGGGGCTACCGCCACGAACGAGGACTATACCCGTTCCGGCTATGACCGAGGACATATGGCGCCTGCCGGCGATATGAAATGGTCCGCCAAGGCCATGCGGGAATCATTCTACCTAAGTAATATCTGTCCGCAAAAGCCCGGCTTGAACCGGGGTATCTGGAAAGAGCTGGAAGAGCAGGCTCGTTTGTGGGCGAAGGAGAATGGCTCTTTGTTGATCGTGACCGGCCCGGTGATCACGGACGACCTGAAACGGTTAGGTAAGAACCGGGTGGGAATCCCGAAGACCTTTTATAAGGTAATCTGTACGATAACGAACGGTAAACCGGAAGGGGTAGGTTTTCTGTTTGATAATAAAGACTATGGAAAGACTCCGTTGAAATCGATGATGATCCCTATCGATAGCGTAGAGAAGGTTACCGGGATTGACTTTTTCCCTTCTTTACCCGATTCGATAGAAAATCCGATGGAAGCATACGTGAATGATGGTAGTTGGTCTTTTTAAGGCACGTTATGCTCAACAATCTCTAGGCGAGAATGTTTTATATTTACTGTGAAGAAAAAGAAATCATAATTAAATAACAAAATGCAAGTTATCATGAAAGGAAAATTAATCCCTGTGTTTGTTTTGGCAGCATTGGTTTCCTGTAGTCAACCACCCGTTAAGGAGCAAGGTCCTCGTCCCGTTAAGTTGGCGGATGTTACTTCGTTGAACGTGGTTGAGAAATCATTCAGTGGTGTGGTATCGCCCGATCAATTCAGTGATTTGGCGTTTAAGATGTCCGGCCCGCTGATCTCATTAAACGTGGATGAAGGCCAGAAGGTCCGTACGGGACAGATCGTAGCCGAGATCGATCCGCTGGATTTTAAATGGGAATATGAGGCGAAGAAAGCGTCTTTCCAGACCGCTGAGGCGCAATTGCAACGTGCGAAGAAGTTATTGTCCAAACAAGCTATCTCCAAGCAAGAGTATGAGTCTACGGAAGCCTCTTACTCAAATGCCAAGGCGGCTTTCGAGTATGCGCAAAATACATTGAACCAGACAAAGCTTCGTGCGCCGTTCGATGGATTTATCCAGAAGAAATATGTGGAGAATTACCAGAAGGTACAGGCTGGACAAGGAATCGTTTGCTTGATCAACCCGAATAAGTTACAGGTCGTGTTTACGATGCCGGAGAGTAATATCAATTACTTCTCTTCTCCTTATTCTGTTTATGTGGAATTCGATAATTACAAGGGCGTTCGCTTCAAGGCGAAGGTGAAAGAATACGTGGAAGCCTCTCCCGATGGTTCCGGCGTTCCCGTATATCTGTATATCGACGATCCGAACTTTAATTTAGAGAAATATAAGGTAGCCGTAGGTTTCTCTTGCCGTGTGATCTTGAACGTGGATAGCGAGAGTTTCACGCAAGGCGCCGTATTGGTTCCGCTGGCCGCTGTCGTGGCTGACGATGCCAATAGCGATAAGTATGTGTTTGTTTATAATGGGCAGTCTCAAAAGGTTGAGCGTCGCAAGATTACCGAGTCTATGCTGATCGGCAAGGATGGCGTGATCGTAACGGATGGCTTGCGACCCGGCGAACAGGTTGTCTCAGCCGGAGCCACTCGTTTGGTGGATGGACAACAGGTAAAAGTATTAACAGATTAAGAGATAAACAATGAATATTCCAAAATATTCCTTAGAGAATCAGAAGATTATATACTTTTTCCTAGCGGTCATGCTGATAGGAGGTATCTATTCTTTCTTTAAATTGCCGAAGAAGGAAGATTCTCCCTTCGTAATCAAGCAAGCGGTTTTGGTTACCCAATATCCGGGAGCGACACCTCAGGAGGTGGAGAAGCTGGTGACTGAGCCGATCGAACGGGAGATTCAGGCTATGTCGGATGTGTTCCAGATCAAATCTGAGTCTTATTTCGGTATGTCTAAGATTTCTATTGAGTTGCAGCCTACCTTGTCTCCGGATTATATGCCGGTCAAATGGGACGAGTTGCGTCGTAAGGTGGCGAATATACAGCCCCGCCTTCCGTCTGGCGCCTCCTCGATATCCGTTAGTGATGACTTCGGTGACGTATTCGGAATTTATTATGCCTTGACGGCCGATGAGGGATATACTTACGACGACCTGCGTAATTGGGCGCAAAAGATCAAGACGGAGCTATCTCCTGTACCGGGTGTACAGAAGGTCTACCTATTCGGTGAACAGACACAAGTTGTCAACGTAAAGATCTCTATCCCGAAACTGGCGAACCTAGGTATCGACCCGAACGCTATCCAGCAGGTGATGCAAACGCAGAACTTGTTGGTGAATACGGGAGACATTAATACCGGTAATTATCAATTACGTTTGCGTGCGGAAGGTACGTATAAGGATATACAAGATATCCGGGACCAATTGATCGTGACGAAAAGTGGCGGTGAGGTTCGTTTGGGAGATATCGCTACGGTAGAGCGTGGTTATATGGACCCTCCCTCGAACCTGATGCGTGTGGACGGATTGCGGGCGATCGGTATCGGTGTCGCTACCGGTTCGAAAGACGATGTGGTTGCCGTGGGTAACGCCGTGGCGGATCATTTAGCGGAGATGGAGCAGCTGTTCCCGGTGGGTATGGACCTGAAAACGATCTATCCGGAGAACAAGATCGCGGATGAGGCGAACAACGGTTTTATCTTGAACTTGATCGAGTCGTTGTTGATCGTTATCGTGATTATCTTTATCGTGATGGGGTCCCGTGCCGGTATGTTGGTCGGTAGTTCGTTGTTGTTCTCGGTAGGTGGTACCTTATTGATCATGTTGATCTGGGGTGTCGGCTTGAACCGAACCTCGTTGGCGGCTTTTATTATCGCTATGGGTATGTTGGTGGATAACGCTATCGTGGTGACGGATAATGCCCAAGTCGGTATCAAGCGGGGACTTTCCCGTTATCAGGCGTTGATCGATGGCGCGACGAAACCGCAGTGGGCGTTGTTGGGCGCTACCTTTATCGCCGTATGTTCTTTCTTGCCGATGTACTTGGCACCGGCATCCGTGGCCGAGATTGTGAAACCGTTGTTTATCGTATTGGCGGTATCCTTGGGATTAAGCTGGGTCTTGGCCTTGACGCAAACGACTACCTTCGGTAATTTTATCTTGAAAGAGGCGAAACCGGGTGAGAACAAAGACCCGTACGATACGAAACTGTATCATAAATTTGAGTCGGTATTGGGCCGTTTGATCAAGCGTAGATATGTAACGATCTCTACCGTGGTAGCTACGTTATTCCTTTCCTTGTTCGTGATGAGCATCATGCCGCAGAGTTTCTTCCCGATCATGAGCAAGCCTTATTTCCGTGCGGACTTGATCTTCCCGGAAGGATATAGCATCTACGACGTGGAGACGAACGTGAAGAAGATAGAGGAGGAATATCTCAGCAAGAATGAGAATATCAAATCATACTCGTTTACCTTGGGAGGTTCGCCGGTACGTTATTACTTGGCCAGTTCTTCTATCGGCCCGAAGCCAAACTTCGCCAATGTGTTGATCGAGACACAGGATCCGGAGGATGCGCAAGCGGAAGAGGGTAAGTTCTACGATTATATGGTCGCTAATTATCCGAATATATTGACCCGTTCGGCTTTGTTCGCCTTGTCTCCGGTTCCGGACGCGGCGATCGAGATCGGTTTTATCGGCGATAACGTAGATACGTTGGTTGCCTTGACGCAAAGGGCGCAGGAGATCGCCCGGAATTATGATCAGGTGATGGAGGTTCGCAATAGTTGGGGTAACAAGGTTCCGGTATGGAAGCCGCTATATTCCCAAGAGAAAGGTTTGCGTCTGGGTATTACCCGTCAGCAGGTGGCTTATTCCTTGCGTTCGGCTACGAATGGCGTACCTTTGGGTGAGTATCGTGAGGGCGACGTGTTTATGCCGATCTTACTGAAAGATGCGGATAAGGATTCTATCAGTCTGAATGATATAAAGACTTTGCCGGTTTATAGCGCTAAAGGCCGTTCGGTAAAAGTGGAGCAGGTGATCGATGATTTCTCGCTGGATTATGAGTTTAACGTAGTGAGACGATTCAATCGTGAGCCGTGTATGCTTATGCAGTGTGAGCCGAAGCGTGGCGCCAATACGATGGCTGCTTTCAGTCATTTGTGGAAAGAGGTACAGGAGAAGATTCAGGTGCCGGAAGGATATAAGATGACGTATTTCGGTGAGCAATCCGAGCAAGATAAAGGTAATAAGGCGATCGCCGCTAATATCCCGTTGATGTTCGGTTTGATTTATGTCACCTTGTTATTCTTATTCCCGAAATATTACCGGAAACCGGTATTGATCATGGCGATGCTGCCGTTGATCTTCATTGGTGTGGTATTGGGATTGTTGGTGTTCGGTAAGTCCCTCGACTTCTTTGCTATGCTGGGTCTGTTGGGCTTGATCGGTATGAATATCAAGAATGCGATCGTGCTGGTGGACGAGATCGGTTTACAATTGAACGCGGGCTTGTCTCCGGTGAATGCCGTGATAGAGGCAACGAAAACCCGTATCGTTCCGGTGACGATGGCTTCCGGTACGACGATCTTAGGTATGTTGCCGTTGTTGGGTGACGCTATGTTCGCCGGTATGGCGGCTACCATCATGGGTGGTCTGTTCGTATCTACGATCTTGACGATCTTCGTGCTTCCGGTTACCTATTGTGTTTTCTTTAAGATTAAATCAGAGTAAAAGGTATGAGAAATAAAATAATCATAGGTTGTTTATTGTTGGGTGCCTTGTCCGCTAAAGCGCAGGACACCCGGCTATCGGCTGTGGAATATAAGGAGCGGGTCCTTGAATACAGCCGCCAGATCAAGCAAAGCTCTGAGGAGCGTATCGCTATGCAGCACGCGATCAAGGCGGCTAAGACTGGTTTCTTCCCTTCGGTGGACTTCTCCGGCAGTTATCAGTATCGGATCAATAAATATGATTTGGATTTCGGACCGGGCATGTCCGTGGAGATGGACCATAATACGTATAGCCTGGGCGCTACGGTGAGCCAGCCCATCTATGCCGGCGGACAGATCTATAACAACTATAAGGCAGCTCAGGTACAAGGCAAGATTACCGAGCAAGCGGAAGAATTGACAACGGATAATATCGTTTATTCCGCCGATTTGAACTATTGGACGGCCGCCGCACGTAAAGGTATGTACGATGTGATGTGCCAGTATGTAGACATTGTCGGGGAGTTGGCGAACGTGTTGACGATTCGTTTCAATGACGGCCAGATCAGCAAGACCGATTTATTGCAAGTAGAGTCCCGCTTGAAAGAAGCGGAATTGAATAAAAGCTCGGCTTATAAGGAGTATCAGATCGCATTACAGAACCTGAACGCATTGATGGGTGTGTCTCCGTTAGACCCGATCGAGGTGGAAGATTCCATTACGACCTATCTGGCCTTGCCGTTGCAAGTAGGAGAGGATGTAGCTCTTCGGAATCGTCCGGACTACGCAATTTCCGAGTTGAACATAGAGTATCAAAAGAGACAGATCAATTTGTCGAAGGCGAAATATAACCCGTCTTTGGCAATCGGTTTTCAAGGTACTTGGGGTACGCCGATGTTGAACGTGAAAGGTTCGGACCAGTTGTGGACTCCGGCCGTCTTCGCTTCCTTGAAGATACCTTTGTTCCGTTGGGGAGCCCGTTTCAAGGAGGTAAATTCCCAGAAGGCTATCCTTCGTAGTAAGGAATACGCCTTGGACAATACGCGTGATAAGATCGCTCAAGAGGTAGCGAACGCATGGACAAGCCTAACCGAGTATACGAAACAAATTACCGTCGCGGAAGAGGCTTGTAAGATTGCCGAGGAGAACCTTGATTTGAATACCTTCAGCTACAACGAGGGTAAACTACCGATCTTGGATGTGCTCTCCGCCCAATTGTCATGGATTCAGTCTTACAGTAGCTTGATCCAGACTTGGTATCAGCAAAAGGCTTCTTTAGCTCAATATAACAAGGCTATAGGTATCCGCCGTTTGCAGTAAAAGAAACGTATTTATATTTGGAAGAGAAGGTCCCTTATTTGGAAACGAGATAAGGGACCTTTTGTATGAAATAAAACTCCCTTTATACCGTTAGGTAAACTGAAGATTGCTACATTTGCATACAATCTCGTCTGTTTGGGACACTCCTCGGAACCCAGACTTTTAAGTAGAATGATGAAATAATAAGATGTATACAAAGTTACTAGATAAACAAACGAAACTTGCCCTGATTGGATTAGGATATGTCGGGCTTCCTATCGCGATGGAATTCGCTAAACATATTTCCGTTATCGGATTTGATATCAACGAGGATCGCTTGGACAAGCTTCGGAACGGTATAGATCCGTGTGGTGAGCTTTCCTCTGAGGTATTTGAACATAAGGACATCACATTTACTTCTTCTATAGAGAAGCTAAGGGAGGCTTCTTTTTACGTGATAGCTGTTCCTACCCCGATAGACAGCCATAACGAGCCGGATCTATCCCCTTTGTTGGGTGCGACCCGCACGGTAGGCAAAGTCCTTAAACGAGGCGATTATGTAGTATACGAATCTACCGTATATCCGGGATGTACGGAAGAGGATTGCATCCCGATCTTGGAGGAGGTTTCAGGGTTGAAAGTCGGAGAGGACTTCAAGGTTGGATACTCGCCGGAACGGATCAATCCGGGTGATAAGGTACATACCTTGGTAAATACCGTAAAGATCGTTTCCGGTTGCGATACCGAAGCTTTGGAAACGATATCGGAAGTCTATAAGCTGGTCGTTCAAGCGGGGTTGCACCGTGCGCCGAGTATCAAGGTAGCCGAAGCCGCCAAGATTATCGAGAATACCCAGCGTGACGTGAATATAGCCCTTATGAACGAGCTTTCCATTATATTCGATCGAATGGGGGTAAATACGTTTGATGTCTTGAAAGCCGCCGGAACGAAATGGAATTTCCTGCCTTTCTCTCCCGGATTGGTAGGTGGGCATTGTATAGGGGTAGATCCTTACTATCTGGTGCATAAAGCCAAAGAATTGCAATATCACACGAAGATGATCAACTCCGGTCGCTACGTGAACGATTCCATGGGACGGTATATCGGAAAGAAGGTCGTGAAAAAGATTATCTCGCAAGGGAAAAATATCCTAGGAGCGCATGTGCTGGTGATGGGAATGACCTTTAAGGAAAACGTATCGGATATACGCAACTCGAAAGTAGCCGATATCATCAATGAGTTTAAGGACTTCGGAGCCGAGGTCGATGTGATGGATCCGTTCGCTTCCCCTTTGGAAGTATTGCAAGAGTACGGTATCCGGTTAGTAGAGAGGCCCGGGAAGAAATATGACGCGGTAGTGGTAGCTGTCGCTCATACGACTTATTTGAAGCTGGATGAGTCCTACTTCATGTCGATCACGAATGAACATGCCGTGTTGGCGGACGTGAAAGGAGTCTATCGAGGCAACATCCATCAGATGATCTATTGGAGTCTGTAATTGTTAAAAAGTAACACAAGCTGCAAAGAAGTTTCGATAAACTTAAAAAAATGTGTTGTACAATATCTTTTTTTATTTGCTCAATTATATTAATTAGCCCATCTTTGCATGCAGATAACCTAAACAATCTTTTTGCCTTAAAGACTAATACCTATTAAAAACCTATAAAGAGAGCCTTTGCGAAAAGGCTCTCTTTATGATTTTCAGGGGATTAGTAGTTCGTTTCCTCTATCTTTGAGGTGATTCTGCTAATAGCCTCATTCAGTTTGTCTTCGGGTAATATTACGTTAAAATCTCCCCAGAAACCCTCGTCGTAGTTGAAGTGAGTATCCGAGAAAACCGTGCGGGTTGGAAGGGATTCAATGCGTGAGAAGCGGTTCACATTGGCTGTATCTATCTTACAGGTAACCATTTCGAACCAAGTATGTAAAATATTTGTGTTAAAAAGTTGTCTTCTTTTTTTAATTTTAAAATGCAGATCTCCCCGGATATGGTTAATGTAGTAGGTGCCATTCCATTGCTTGTAAGATACCGTATAGGCTACTTTCTGGGGCGTGATCCGTAAATTCCGGCTTTTTCTCTCGACGAACATGCCGGCCGCTTGCTCGATATATTGGGGATTGACCTCAAAGTCCACCCTTAATAAGGCGTTATTTTCCGTGTCGATATATATCTGTCCCCGGTAAAGCGGTTCATTGACGCTCTTTCGTTGCTCGAAGGAGATGACGTTGGCAAGGCGATCATCCACTACCGTGATGTCGGTATGGGCGTAGGTATAGGGTGAATCCGGGCTAGGATCCAGAAACTCCGGTAACTGTTTCATCAAGTCCAAGACAAGGCAGGAGTAGATACCCGACTTCATTTTCGTGATCAACGTGTCCTTTTCCTGCTCGTTACTGATGCGGCGCATCTTTAGTAGTTTCACTTGATCGGCCAAGGCATTGTTATGATAAGAAGCCTTATATACCTTGAAAACAGCCTCGGTCAGTCCGACGAGTCCTTTTTTACGTTCAACGCCTTCTCTGTAAAATGTGGTAAGGTAAATCGGGTGCTGGGAATAATTGCTTCTTCTCTTGTCCAGCATCTCCTGTAGCAAGCGTTTCGGATTGGCTAGGCGCACGATCACTTCTTGGATAGAGATTACTTTAGGCTCTAGGGATAAGACGGTATGTTTATCTATTAACTCCCGACTATCTATTTCTTGGGGAAGGTAGCCGATATGAGAGAAACGTACCTTGGATAACCGGAGTGAGTCCGGTAATTTCAATCGGAACTCTCCATTCTGGTTGGTGATGGTGCCGATAGCGGCCTCGCCGATTCCTACCGATCCGAAAGCGATTGGCTCATGGGTATATTGATCCTGTAAAGAACCTTCTATCGAGAAATAGGCTTGTATGGAATCGGGAGTTACGGATGCGCTTTTAGGAGCGGAGAGACTCTCTGGCATATAAAGTAGGAGATGGTTCTCTATCGCACGGATCGCCAGATTTTTATTACCGGTAATAGCGTATATAGCTTCTTGTATCGTATAATCTCCACCTTTTATCGATGTTGTTTGTTCATTATCGATAATCTTACTGTCGTATATAAAAAGATAGCCGGAACGTTCCGTGACGAGTCCCAGCAATTGGTAGATATTTCCTTTTGATTTAGGCAATCGTATGACCTGTCCCAGTACGTTACCATTCTGGGCATTCATAGGGATAAGGGCTACGAGTAGCAGCAACCATCCTACGACCAGCTGTCTCAAGGTTCGGAAATCATCCATATATTATTTTGTCGCGTACATTTTAGTTTTAACGCCGCGCAGATCAGTTCAGCCATCGTCGCGGGTGAATTGTTATAGAAACTAACGGTCAGCCGCCTATCCTCTAAATCAGCCGTTGTCTTCAATGGCATCTTCGGATACTCCAGATTAATTACATGCAAGATATCTCCCAGACGCTCATCCTTAAACTGGATACGGCGGGTGTAATCGGAAAACTGTTCGTTATCTAAGGTCGGGGTTACTTGTAAACGGTTGGAGAGCAAGGATACGGTTTGGCCGGCCTTTACCAGCGTTTGTTCTCCGTTCTTCTTGAGTGTCACTTTCACTAATCCCCGGCGAACGGCCAATTCAAAGGCGCTTTTATCCGAGCTTTTGATATTGAAAGAGGTTCCCAATACCTCGATCCGGGCCTGCTCTGTCTCGATTAGGAAAGGACGTTCCTTATTCCCGCTTACATCAAAAAGGGCGTTTCCTAGTAGAGACACCTCTCTTTTTTCTCTTTGGAAATGTTCCGGATAGCTTAACTGGCTGTTATCGGCCAGATAAACGATAGACCCGTCTTCCAAGGTGGTGACCAAGGTGGTGGATGCCTCGTTATTATGCAGGGTGAGCAGGGTGGTCTCCGGTGTCCGTTCTTGTCCAAGGAAAATAGCCGTAGCTACCGATACACAGAGTATAACGATAGCGGCGGCCCATTTCATAAGTCCGATCCGGTATGGGATTTGTGTACCGGAAATTGGCTTATCCAGCAGCCCGTCTTGCTCCAAGCGAGTGTATAATTGTGCCCATGCTTGGTCTGTCTTCAATTTATTTTTTTCTATTTGATTCATAACTGTTCGGTATAATTCTCGATTTCTTTTCTTAGTGTTTGTAGTGCCTTGGTCATTTCCGCCTCTACTGTCTTTATGGACAATGAGAGGCAGGAGGCTATCTCAGCGTATTTCATTCCTTCGAAACGGTGCATCCGAAAGATACGGAGGCGGCGTTCGGGCAATTTACCTAATGCCCGGTTGACCAAGGATTGCAATTCTTTGTACTCAAGTTGATCTTGCGGGGTATATGATTCGGATTCCGGATTCTCTCCGGCTAAAACCGTATTCCGGTATCGGTATCGTACTTCCTGATGCTCCAGATATTGTAAGGACCGGTTCCGGGTAGCTCCATAAAGGTAGTTCTTGATGGAACGTAAGATTGGAAGAGATTCTCTTTCTTTCCAGAATACATAAAACAAGTCCTGAACTATCTCCTCCGCGACTTCCTGCTCTCCTGTTATACTGGTTGCGTACAGGCAAAGAGGGGTATAATAAAGCCTGAAAATACTTTCGAATGCTTTAATATCCCCTTCCTTGATCTTTTTGAGTACGAACAAATCCATAATAATTTGGTTTCAACAGATAATTGATAATGGACAAAGATAATGATTTGTCCGTATCATTGTCGATAGTATATTTACACGGTCAATTCTTATGTTGTTTCTTTAATTTATATACTGCGTTCTCCAAAGACTCGGTAGGCTCGATAATGTTGTAAGCTCCCCAGAAGTTCTCGTCGGCGAAGTCCGATACCTTGTCGGATAGAGACTGATCCGCTTTAAAAGACATCCGGTAGGGGATGGAGTTATTTTGTTCTTTGCCGTCGGTAACGACCATCTCGGATACGATCGTGTAGTTGGTAGAGAAAAGCTTCCGTTTCCAGTCGCATTTAAAGCGGACCTCATTACGGATATAACTCAGATAGCTCATGCCGTCACGTTCTTTGTAAGTTACGAGGAAAGCTACCTCTACGGGTTTAAATCGCAAGCCAAAAGGCTTTTTGCGGAGGATGGCCTCGGTAGCCTTATTCCGGTCATCCATGCTGAGGGCGAATTCCGCACGGCTGAAGGAAAGCCGTTCCTTATCGATGTACAATTTACCGTAATATAAGGCGTAAGGCAAGATCGCTTGAGGTTGGAAACTGATTACGTAATGCGGTCGGTCGTTTAACATCACGCTTTCTTCCATACGGAAGGCGTAATAAGGTAAGATATTCGGGTCGAGCAATAAATCCGGATTCTTCACCACATCCACGTAAACGGATAGGTTAGGGCCTCCTAATAATTTCACGGCTAATGTGTCGCTAGCCTTCTCGCTCAATAATTTACGTCCTTTATAGACCTGTACCCGATCCCGTTCCACGTTCCTGTCCTTATAGGGAGTTTTGTAAACATCGATAACCGCTTCCGATATATTGATGTAACGACGGCCTTTTTGTGCGGTCTCCCGGTAGAACCCGGTAAGCATGCTACCCGTGGTAATGTAATTCTTATTTACTTTCTCAATCGCTTCCTCTACGATATATCGAGGATCTCCGGCCCGGATAATGACTTCGCTGAGCGTATTCATGTTCGGTTCGAGTAATACCGTACATTCTAATATGTCCTTATCGTTTACGGGGATCAAGCCATTCAAATATCCGATATGCGATACTTCTACTTGTCTGGCATGGAGGCCGTTTTTCACTTTGATAGAGAACTCACCGTCATTATTGGTGATCGTTCCCACGTTGGTTCCCGGAATAGAGATATTTACATATTCCAGTTTTTTTCGTGTTTGCTTGTCTTTTACTACACCGCTGACAGTGATAAACTCATCGTCCGCGCTATCCTGTGCCTTTATAGAGGTTACACCGCAAGCCAACAGTATCATCAGGATAAATCCCATAGTTTGTTTACAGAGCGCTTTCATATTTGTATTGTTTTAATGGTAAATAATCACTTTGTACTTATATGATCGCTCAGGAAAGAAATACCCTATGGGATTTATCAAAAAAATCACACAACCTTTTGTCCGGGCTGCAACGTCAACATTTCTTTAGGTACCGCTTTCTTGATGCTCTCTATTAAAATACCCGCTACGGTATGCCGGATAAAATCTTTACGGGTGACAAAGACGATCTCCCGTGTCGGCTTGGGAATGGCGAACGGACGTACCAATTCTTTCTGCTCTTTACTTAATTGCAGGGTAGCCAATTCCGGGATGAACGTGATGCCGTTACCACTTTCCACCATCCGCATAAATGTCTCTAGGCTACCCAAGCGGTAAGCGGCTTGGCGAACCTTTACCTTCTCCATCTGGCAGAAACGCATCAGCTGGTCACGGAAACAATGCCCCTCGTCCAGCAACCACAACCGCTCGTCGTTGATATCGGCGGTACGGATCAAATCCTTTTTGAAGATAGATTCATTGTGAGCCACGTATCCGAAGAATTGCTCATAATATAATATGTCTCCTTGTAAATAGGATTCTGTAGGTTGGTTCGCTATGATAGCGGCATCGATTTCCCCGTTTTGCAGGGCGGCCATAGTGGGAGCGGTTTTCATTTCCAGCATGCGGATATCAAGATCCGTATGCTTTTCCGATAATTGCTGGAAAAAGCGAGGTAGCAAATAAGGGGCGATAGTCGGTAGCACCGCTAAGCGGAACGTACCTTTCAATGACTGTTCCTCCTCGTTCACGATATCTTTGATAAGAGAAGCTTGATAGAGGACATTTCTCGCTTGCTCGATGACCTTACGTCCGGCAGGTGTGGGGCGAACGGGTTGCAAGTTTCGATCGAACAATTTAATTCCCAGTTCGTCTTCCAGCTTTTGGATCATCATACTCAATGTCGGTTGTGTTACCCTGCAATGCTCGGCCGCCTTCGCGAAATGACGGTAGGTATCCACCGCTAGGATATATTCGAGTTGTTGTATATTCATAGTACTTAATTTTACAAGCGTTAGAAATTAATGAAGACAAACTTACGTAAAAACGTTGGAATAATCGAATAAAAGTGGAAGAATAAAGCAGCTTAATTTGAGTATTAGGCATTTAGGGGGAAATCGGGGAAGTTGGGTGAAAAGCCAAAATACATTTGCTTATCATGGAACAGACGAATGGGCTAACTGGATGATAGATTTACACAGAAAAAATATGTAACTTTGGAGAGTAATTTACAAATGGTTTACAGTCGTATATATAATGAGCTAAAAATTAATTGATTAAAGTATATGTCAGACAGTATCGTCATTATTCCTACATACAACGAGAAGGAGAATATTGAGAATATCATTCGTGCCGTGTTCGGGCTGGAGAAAGTGTTTCATATCTTGGTGATCGATGATGGCTCTCCGGATGGGACGGCGGCTATCGTGAAGGGCTTGCAGAAGGAGTTCCCGGAGCGTCTTTTTATCGTGGAGCGTAAGGGGAAGCTGGGATTGGGTACCGCTTATATCCGGGGTTTTAAATGGGCTATCGAGCATAAATATGATTTTATTTTCGAGATGGACGCCGATTTCAGCCATAATCCCAATGACCTGCCGAAGCTGTACGCCGCTTGTATCGGGCAGGGTGCCGACGTGGCCATCGGGTCGAGGTATTGCAACGGGGTGAATGTGGTGAACTGGCCGCTGGGCCGTGTGTTGATGTCTTATTTCGCCTCGGTGTATGTCCGTATCGTCACGGGTATGAAGATACAGGATACGACGGCGGGCTTTAAATGTTACCGCCGTGAGGTGCTGGAGACGATCGATCTGGACCGTGTCCATTTCAAGGGATACGCCTTTCAGGTGGAGATGAAGTTTACGGCTTATAAGTGCGGCTTCAAGCTCGTGGAGGTGCCGATCATCTTTATCAACCGTGCGTTGGGTGTCTCCAAGATGAACTCTTCGATATTCGGGGAGGCTTTATTCGGCGTCCTTCAATTGAAATGGTGGAGCTTCTTCAGGAAGTATCCGAGGAAACACGCGAGCCATGCCTAATGAAAACAGAGTTTGACAATTTATAATAGAATAAGAAAGATGAATAAAATATTAATCCAAAATCCGAGAATCATCAACGAGGGCCGTTCTTTTATCGGCTCGGTGTTGGTGGAGGGAGATAAGATCGCGGCGGTGTTCGAGGGGGAGGTTCCCGGGAACGTGCGTGCCGAGGCGAACCAAGTGATCGACGCTACGGGGAAATGGTTGATACCGGGCGTCATCGATGATCAGGTGCATTTCCGGGACCCCGGGCTTACCCATAAGGGGGATATCGGGACCGAGAGCCGTGCGGCCGTGGCCGGTGGCGTGACGACCTTCATGGACATGCCGAACACGAAGCCACAGACCACGACGATCGCCGATCTGGAATGGAAATTCAACCGTGCCGCCGAGGTCTCCCGTGCGAATTATTCCTTCTTCTTCGGTGGGACAAACGATAATATGGACGAGATCCGCAGGCTGGATCGTAGCCGTGTGCCGGGACTGAAACTCTTCCTCGGCTCGTCTACGGGAAATATGCTGGTGGACAAGAAAGACTCGTTGGAGCGTATCTTCGGCGAGGCCGGTATGCTGATCGCCATCCATGCGGAGAAAGAGGAGGTGATCCGGCGTAATATCCAGTATTACACGAACCTGCATGGCGAGGATCTGGATATCTCTTTCCATAGCAAGATCCGTAGCGAGGAGGCCTGCTACCAATGCTCGGCCGAGGCGGTCGAGTTGGCTACCCGCTTGGATTCCCGCTTGCATATCCTGCATCTCTCCACGGAGAAGGAATTATCGTTGCTCAATAACCATCTTCCCTTGAGCGAGAAAAAGATAACCGGCGAGGTCTGCGTGCACCATCTATGGTTTCATGACGGCGACTATGCTAGGTTCGGTAATCGTATCAAGTGGAATCCCGCTATCAAGACGATCGAGGATCGCGCGGCGCTGCGTGAGGCGGTCAATAACAATACGATCGATATCGTGGCTACCGACCATGCCCCGCATCTACCGGAGGAGAAGCAAGGCTCTTGCCTGAAGGCGGCTTCCGGAGGACCGCTTATCCAGCACTCCTTGATCACGATGTTGGAGCTGGCGATGGAAGGCCGTTTCACGTACGAGAAGGTGGTCGAGAAGATGGCGCATATGCCGGCGGAGCTGTTCCGTATCGATAGGAGGGGATACATCCGTCCCGGATACTACGCCGATATCGTATTGATCGATCCAGAGAGGACTTGGACGGTATCGAAGGAGAATATCTTGTACAAATGCGGCTGGTCTCCTTTCGAGGGCTATACCTTCCATCATGGCGTATGGAAGACTTTCGTGAATGGCGAGCTGGCCTATGGCGACGGCGAGGTGAACGACGCCGTGAGAGGCAAAGAAGTCCGTTATCTATAGCAGTAGAGACGGGGCATGCCCCCGTCTCATCCTATCTATTGGATATCGATCAGTTTATGGGTTTGCAGGCTTAGCCTCCACCGGGGATGCCGGAGGATGTAATCCACTACCTCTTTCGTATTTTGGCAGGAGCAGGGTTGCAGGAAATGGTACCGTGCGGGGATTTCGGCGTAGGCGGACAGGTCTTGCCCGGTATAAACCACCTTTATCTCGTCGATCCTTTCCAATACCACCGGGGCGTTCTCCTTGGGCGAGCAAGTCACCCAGTCGATGCCGTCGGGCAAGGGGCGTGTGCCGTTGGTCTCGATACAGATCTGTTTCCCCGCCTCACGCAAGCGGGATATAAGCGCCTCGTCGATCCACAGGCTAGGTTCTCCTCCCGTCAGGATCACCATCCGTGCGGGGAAGGAAGATACCTTCTCCACGATCTCCTCGTCCGTCATCATTACGCCCTCCTCGTGGCGGGTGTCGCAGAAGCTACATCTCAGGTTGCAACCGGAGAAGCGGACGAATACGGCGGGAGTCCCCGTATGGAACCCTTCGCCTTGCAAGCTGTAGAATATCTCGTTAATCTTCCTCATAGATCGCCGTGTTACCCTCAGACTCTTTTACCTCTACCTTGAAACAAGACGGGATCTGCTCGTATACCCAAAAGGCTATGTTTTCCGCCGTCGGGTTGAAAGGCAAGATATCGTTTAAGTTCTGGTGGTCCAACAGGGATTTCACCGATCTCTTGATATGACTGAAATCGACCACCATGCCATCGGCGTTTAATTCCTTGGAGCGGCAATAAACCGTGATCATCCAATTGTGACCATGTAGATTCTCACATTTGCTGGGGTAGGACAATCTCAAGCTATGGGAAGCGGAGATCTCCATGCGTTTAATTACGGTATACATACTATACTACTGTTTATACGATAAATAATAATGTACCTAATGTCACCTCGGCACACAAAAAAATCCCGGATATTAATCCGGGATGCAAATATACGAAATATTTAGTTTGTTTGTACGACACTTGTCTACGATCGGTAGAGACAGGCGGTACGTCGATCGGCTATGCCTCTTGGTTCAGCGCCTTCATCGAGAACAGGAAGGTCGTTCCTTTGCCCTCGCCCTCGGACTCGAACCAAAGCTTTCCTCCATGAAGCTCCACGAAGTCCTTGCAAAGCATCAATCCCAGACCGGAGCCTTTCTCGTTCTTCGTCCCGTAGGTTGTGAAATGCGAGTCTTGTTTCAAGAGCTTGTCTTGATCCTCTTTCTTGATGCCCTTGCCGGTATCTTTCACGCTAACGGTTACGAAATCCCCCTCGGAGCGTGAGGATAAGGTGATCGTGCCTCCCTCGAAACTAAACTTCATGGCGTTAGAGATCAAGTTACGGATAATCGTCTTGAGCATATCGATATCAACCAAGCCTACCAGCTCTTTATCTAGATTTTCTAGGATAATCTTCACGCCTTTCTGCGCCGCCATCGGGACATACATCTCGGCGGTACTGTCGATGATACTGTTTATGTCGGTCTGTTGCTTATATACGTGTTGCTTGTTCAAGCGGTTCTTGGCCCATTTCAGCAGGTTGTCCAGCAAGAGGAAGATTTCCTCGGAGGTCTTGTTCATCATCTGGATCATCTCGTACACCTCGTCGCCTACCCGCTCCTTGTCCACCATCATCAAGATGGCGTTATTCATCATTTTCAACGAGCCTAGCGGGGAACGCAGGTCATGGGCGATAACGGAGTATAGCGTATCCCTAGACTCGATCGTGTTCTCCAGCTCGGCCTTGATGCGTTTGATACTGTAAAGCTCGTAGCGGTGGGCCACCCTCTTCACCAGCTCCTCACGTTGGAAAGGCTTTGTGACGTATTCGGTGGCGCCCAATTGGTAACCTTTCACGATACTTTGCATATCGCTTAGGGCGGACATGATAATCACAGGTATATCCGTGGTCTCGGGATTGCTTTTCAGATGCTGGAGGACCTCATATCCGTCCATCTCAGGCATCATGATATCGAGTAATATCAGATTTGGGTGTTTCTCGTTAGCTATGCGTAGCGCTTTTGTCCCGCTGTCGCAAGTCAAGAGCGTATATCCCTCTTTCTTCAGTATGGCTTGTACTAGCATGACGTTTGTAGGGACATCATCTACGATAAGAACTTTATACTCTGAGGCCAATTTATCCATTGTATCTAAATTGTGTTCTAGTTTTCTTGATATTCAAATAGTATCAATAGCGCAAAAGTATTAATTAAAGTCGACATATAACTACTATTTATCCATCTATTTTTTTATTTTTTTATCCCGCACCTCGTTTGGCTTTTTCCCAAGCGCCTGTGCCCTTATGCTTAGCGAGATAGCTATACCCCCGTATGACGTTGATATTCATGAATAAAAAGTAATAAGGAACGAATAACAGCTTGTTCCGGAGGTTCCGTTTTTCCATCTTATACCCCAAGTATCCCATCAGGTAAAACGCTAGTTGCAGGGCAAGGATGACCGTGTAAAGGGTATGTCCGGTACAGGCCAGAAGGAGGTTGAGGGGCAGGAGGGCGAAGAGCACGACCGGCGTTAGCGTCCAGCGCAGCACCCGGTGGCTGATGTATTGGAAGCTCAGTATCCCGTACCGGAAGATATTCAATAATCCCCGTAGCCGCCATACCGATTGCAATCCTCCGGCCGCTATGCGTACTTTCCGTTTCTCCTCCTCCCGCATGTTCAGCGAGGCGCTCTCGAGGGCGTACGCCTCTTTGCTGTAGGCGATCTTGTAGCCTCTCATCGCTATGCGCAGGGAGAGGATGAAATCGTCCAGTAGGGTATCCGGGGGCATTCGCTCGAAGAGGGAGGTACGGATGGCGAAGAGCTCGCCCGCCGCCCCGACGGCGGAGTATAGGCGGTAGTCCAGCCGCTTGAGGGCGGACTCGTATTTCCAGTATATGCCTTCCCCGGCGGTGGCTCCCTGCCCGGCTTGTATCTCCACCCGTTTCT
>OHEC01000339.1_pt1 | contig 27246 bp, 27 predicted proteins | sample 1567141 | NCBI WGS metagenome assembly OHEC01 (sample SAMEA3879567, study PRJEB24766) | human gut metagenome | biome: human-associated habitat; feature: feces | place: USA | collected 1985/1987 | reverse complement strand
GACCAAAAGTTTTCACCTGAAATCAAATATTTCACATCCTTAGTACGGAAAACCTCGCGCTCCTTAATTTGAATTTGGAATTTCATCGAAGAGTAATTCCACGGTAGTATAGCACTGGCCCTTTCTTTGTGGAAAGTAATTTTCAACCGCTTATTACCCACAAAAGCTGCCAACAAAAACAACTTAGGCTGGCTAACAACCGGTTTCTTCCTAAACCATTGCTTATCTATCTGAAGCAAGCCATCATTACCACCAAAATAAAGATAGCCATCCAAACTATTGAGTTTGGCATAAGACGAAAAACTATTGACCTGAAAGCCATCATATTCTGTAAAAATATAAGTTTCATTATTATGCAGTATATGACAAATCACTGCTTCATTGAACACTAGCCATAAATGGCCATTTTCATCACAGAAAAGCACATCAAGTTTTTTGTCATAAGGTAATTTCAAATCACTACTAACAACTCGATTATTATCGAATATTTTCAGTTCTTGTCCATCATAGAAAAAAAGCATATTACCATAGGCTGTTACCGTCTTGATTTCATTTCGACAATCAGAATAAAGTATGTGCACGCTGAAATCAGCATGATTTATCTGATAAATGGCTTGATTATCATGCACTAGAGTACGTGATACATCACTCGAAATGATTTGTAAAGAATTGGGATGACAACCTTGCTGAAAATAAGCTTGTTCAAATTGATGGGTATTAAGTGAATAACGCACAAACTGGCGACCGTAGAACTGAATCATATGATCAGGACTACGATACATACGCACACCAATACTCGACTTACACATTTGAGCATCAACCGTAGGATTCATCAAAATAAAACGAGTAAGTGCTCCAGTAGTCTTATGACACTTATAGATACCTTCTCCATAGAAAGAAATCAAAAGATGATTTGTATCAAAATCTACCACAGACATCACACTACCTGAGAAAGCATAGGGAAAATGGGTGAATCTCTTTTCTTTAATATCATATTTGCTCAACCCACTATGTTCTATCCCCATCCACACATTTCCATCTTGATCCTCACATATTGAAGAAACAGAACGATAGCCATGACCTTTCAATTCGCAATTTCCCACTGAAGAATAATGCTTCATGTAACCTTCATGGATGCAAATCAGCCCATTATGTACAGTACCGGCCCACTTGGTGCCAAAACTATCTTCAAAGAGCACACGGATAAAATCGGAAGAGATAGAATGCTCATCAAATGAAGAATGCGTGACATGTTGAAAAAATCCCGATTTGCGATCCAAAATATTAATACCTCCACCATCAGTAGCTATCCACAGTTGGCTACCAAATTCCTTAACATCAGTCACAGAATTATGGCTCAATAAAGAATTATCAGTAGTATAATGATGTAACAACTTACCCTCATCCTCTAGTGAATAACATTCCAATCCTTTAGTATATGGAGCAAGCCACAAATGAGATTCTGAATCAATAAAAGCCTGATTGTATTCTGTCTTATGATGAATAGTTGGAAAACGCGTTACAACACCAGTCTGAGCATCAACCCAAAAAACACCTTTATAATTATCCACCACCAAAAAACGATTCTTATCCACTCTCTTAAAATAATTTATAGACAAGGGGAATGAAGACTGCAACAACAACAGTGGCTTAATCTCACCTACTGAACAATCATACGAATAAATAGCCTGATTTCCCCCAAAGAGAATATGCTGCCCCTCCAGCTGATAGGAAAAAGCTTTCAAAAGATTACCTGCAACAAAAACTGGCACAAAACTGTCTGTATTTGAAAAATATTTCGACACACCATGTGATGTGCTAACCCATAATTGTCCACAAGCATCTTCTACTACAAACTGGACATGATTGGAAAGAATTGAAGTAGAATCAGAATAGTGATAGGAATAATTCTTAATTTCATTGCCTAAAATACGAGTTAACCCGTCTATAGTACCAACCCAATAAGAACCAATTTTATCTTCATAGATGGATAAAACATTGGCATGTGATAATCCGTCCTTAACAGTAAAGTCTGTAAAAGTATAACGTTCGTTCTGAGCTGATAATAGGGAGGTAAGCAAATATAACATCCCAATAATCCATCCAATTCTAAGTCTTACATTTTCATGTTCTATCATAATATTCCAATTAGGTTAATCACAACTTATTTCAAAATAGTTTTTCTGATTTATTACACAAAGATAGTTTATTTTAATGAACTACCTCAAATATAAATAAGATTTCTGTTTTTCCCTAAAAAAATACTACTAAATTTAATTATTTATTTTTCTATAATAACGTGAGTTCGATATAATGGTTATAATTATTTATTTGAAAATTAGGAACATAGCGATAAAAGTATTAAATTTATAGTGACCAATTATAACATTTAATCGATTACCACTATGTTCTCAGAGTCTAAAATTACAGAGATTTATTGTATGGCCGATGATTTTTGCAAGGAATTTTCGTTTCAACAGGAAAAATATATGATTGAAGACAAGAAAACCGGGCATCGTAATAAGCCTAACCGGATGAGTGATGCGGAGATTATGGTCATTCTTATTCTGTTCCACTCCGGTGGTTTCCGCTGCTTCAAGCATTATTACAAAGAGTATGTCTGCAAACATTTGGAACACCTGTTTCCGCACCGGGTGTCCTATAACCGTTTTGTGGAACTGGAGAAGGAGGTGTTGCTTCCCCTGACCATTTTCATAAAGAAAGTCCTGCTGGGAACCTGTACCGGTATCAGTTTTGTGGACTCCACTCCTTTACATGTCTGTCGTAACCAAAGGATTCTGATTCATAAGACATTTGAAGGGCTCGCAGAGCGAGGAAAATGTTCCATGGGATGGTTCTTCGGATTCAAGCTGCATCTGATAATCAATGACAAGGGTGAAATCCTCAATTTCATGTTCACACCTGGAAATGTGGATGACCGGGAACCCTTGAAGCAGGGTAAGTTTCTGAAGAACATTAAAGGAAAACTATGTGCAGACAAGGGATATATTGGCCAGGCTCTGTTTGAGAATCTTTTCCTGAATGGTATACAACTTGTCACTAAAGTTAAAAACAATATGAGGAACTCCCTGATGAGTATTGCCGACAGGATCCTGCTCAGAAAGAGAGCGTTGATTGAAACAGTCAATGACGAGCTGAAAAACATTGCACAGATAGAACACTCACGACATCGTTCTTTCAGCAATTTCATTGCCAATTCATTATCTGCTATCGCAGCCTATTGTTTCTTTGAAAAGAAACCCGCCATTGAAGTGAACTTTATCAATGACGGGCAACTTACTATCTTTTGATTTTATGTCGAACTCACGTTATAATACAGATAATACTACTATCGAATTATCATATTCTAATGGAAAGTCTTCATCCTTATAATCTGTATTATAACCTGTTCTAACGCTTCTTCCCAATCCCTAGACTTAAGGATTACATTTCATCCTTCAAAAAACTCAACACTACTAAAAGATAAAAAACGCCAACAAGAGTCTATTTAATACAAAATTCAATATAAGCAAATAAATATTTCTCTAAAGCCAGAGAAGATAGAAATAATATATCAAATTTATATCTCTCAATTATCCCCTCCCTTAGAGTCTCAAATTCAGAAAATTATTGTAGAATAGATGATTTTTACAAAGAATTTGAATTACAACACAAAAAATATACGATTAAAGATAGAAAAACTAAGTATTTCAACAAGTAATATAAAAAACAAAGAGGCTACCCCTGTGAAGGGATAACCTTTCCACAAAACTAAATCCTTTAATTATCAGTTTGCCCCTACCTTCACAAGTAAGGACAAACGAGAATACAAAGTCACATCAAATTAAAAGCAATGTTGAATAAGAAATCAAGAGAAAAATCACTTCCTGTTTCTCACAGATCGGAAGTAATATAACATAAAATTCTTCTTTCTTCATGACAAGATTATCTGTACAAAATTAAGGCAATAATTCAAAGAATATAAATAAAAAAGGTATCCATGAAAACAGATACCTTACCACTACAATAGATATTACCATCAATTTTTATTTCAGATGCACCTTGAACACCAGCCCACCGGAAAAATAACGACACCTATTAAGTTCCACCACTGCATTTATATAGTCTTTCCAGAAACTGTATTCCATTCCTATATTTACCTGATACTTCGAGGCATCAGAATCAAATGTCAGATCAGATCTCACATCAGTATAACCCGGAACAATCTCACCCATCAGATTCACACCATTAATAATCCTGTTCATCAACGAACCATTTTCTTTCAGGCCAAAACGAAAATTAGCACCGAAAGCAGGATTATTAAGCTTGTTATCAAAACGGTTGCTATAAATCCATGAGATATGTCCACCCAATGTACCGATGTTATCAAAATAAAGATGTTTGGTTATAGCCAGATAGTAACGGTTCAAGAAACCATTTCCATAATCCTGTTCCGACAGATTCGATAATGAACCACCATTGGCTGAATCTCCAATTCCATCATTAGCACCTATAACTATCTGGGGAGTCCATGATTTCCACCAGCCTTCTTTCCAGATTCTAAGACGAAAATGAAAAGAACGGTCCTGATTGACAAACTTACCATAAGTAGAAGGAACCCAAAAACCAGAGCGATTACCATAATCCACAGGAACAGCCTTATGACCAATACATAAATAACCAGCTTCCAACCAGGGAAAAACTGTTATATTGATATAGTAATTCCATGTATCATACCACCATCTCGGTACTGTAGCGTGATGATTCAACCAATTACCTCCAACCATGAAAGTTTTGTCCCTCTGCATATCGGCTGTAGGCATATTCATTAAGCCAGTTGTACCATAATTGATCTGGGAAATCACTGTTGTCGGTATAAAAAACAGAAAAACGAGTAATACACTTATGAAAATTCTATTAGATCTCATTCTTCAAATTTATTTTTTAACCTGTACCGTTTCCATTTTTTCTTTTCCTCATGACGCATAATCACCACCATCAACCTCACATCCATAAAAAGAAAATAAGTTCCAAAAATCATAAGAAACAACCACCATCCATACTCAACCCATATGGCAACATGGTTCACAAGATAAAATAAAACAGTTATACCTGTCCAGAAGCAAAAAGTAAGAACCAACATGGATTTCCATATCAATTTTACCGCGAAATGATAAAGACGGAAAGAGGGAATAATCATCAGAATTTCTTGCCGAAAGCGATATTGAGGAAAGTCTTTACAAGAATTTTAAAATCGAAAAACCAGGAACGGTGCTCAAGATAGAACAGGTCATAACGAAGACGACGAAGCATCTTCTCCATTGTATCGGTATAACCGTTATAAAGCGTGGCATAAGAAGTCACCCCCGGACGTATCTGATATAAAAAACGATAACGTGGATCATGTTCCATTATCTGGTCAATATAGAATTTTCTTTCAGGACGTGGACCGATAAAGGCCATATCACCAACAAACACATTCCATAACTGAGGAAGCTCGTCCAGATGATGCTCACGAAGAAACTTGCCGATTTTTGTCAATCTCGGATCTTCCTCACCTCTATATAAAGCCGGACCGAACTTCTCAGCATCCAGACGCATACTCCTAAACTTATAGATATTGAACGGTTTACCAAAACGTCCTATTCTTTCTTGTTTGAAGATGGCAGGACCACCATCCTCACGCTTTACAGCAATATAACAGTATAAAAACAAGGGAGAAAAAATGATCAGTGCGAAAAATGCAATCAAACAGTCCCCTATCCGTTTGACATTACGTTGAAAAGCATTCATCCCGTCAGGAATGAACGCATCAGTCGGTTGTTCCATATTGTTGATTTTTTACAAATAAAGAAATAGAAAGATAGCCTCATTGTCATAATTGGCCATGAGGTGTATATATTATAACATAAAAAAAACAGTGTATAGATGTTTTTTTAAAAGTTCATCAAATTACAATGAATAGTGATAATTCTGATTGTTAATTTGATTATTCTATAAATAATTCGATATGTAAGTGTATTTGGAAATTACGATATTCTGAGTATTGCTGTTTTTTCTGTCAAGTATTCCTATCGTAGGACAGACAGATGATGTTTGTTCCAATACATGTATTATAGTTGAGATAAAGATGGCAGCTTTTGCATCCACATTCTCCCTATACCAACACCGCAATATGTACCATCTGCAAATAAACTGTTCTATTCCATTTTATTGCATGTCTGAACATCTGTTCCAAAAAGCATTCTTCATCGCTAACTATTACACTCTTCTCAGATGCTTTAATTACCACATCCAATTCTTCTTCTGTGAAACAACACGGCATAGAAATATCTTTCAGGCATCCATACCTCTCCTCCAATTTTGCAAAATAAACCTCATCAGATTTCGGGCTGACTACCTGTTTCTGTTTCATCACAGAAGCATATTGCAATAAAACTTCTACATCCTCTTCTTTTTCAATGGATGCAATCAGCTTTCTCTTCAGACCGGCAAGCTGAGAACAAGAATTATAAGTAAATTCCGGTTCTTTTATTTTCATTTTCGAATAACCAATTCTTCTATTACAAAAGAACTAAATCGTTTTCACCTTTCCTATTAGAAAGAGTTTTTTATTTCAATGCTTTCCAAAATGCTTTATAAGCATAACAGACAAACAGACAAACAGCCTTGAGATAATGAATATGTTCCACATGCACATAGATATACCACTGCCAGCCTAATACTTTCCATTTATTGGAGGATACCGACTGTACTCTCAGTCGGTACCTAGCAGTCACCGTATTCGTATTACGTGCCACATACCCTTTCTTTAAAATAGAAAGCCACAAAATATAATCCTCATGATGAACCGGTTGGAAAAATATTTTCCCCACTTTACGAGTATCGTAAACTCCTGTCACATTTCCTATCACATTCCCTTTAAGCAACTTTTTATAATCCGTACAATGAGGAGCACAGATAATCCGCCCCGAGCATTGTCCTTCCTCTGTCATTTTCTCATAATTGGAAAAGACCACCGCTACTGCACCCTCCCCAAACAACGGGATTTGATTTTGCAGTTTATCAGGAAGCCAGATATCATCACTATCCAAGAAAGCGATATAACGACCTTTTGCTGCTTCAACACCTATATTGCGTGGTTTTACCGGTGAGCCGGAAGATGAATCCGTCTGAAAGAAATGAATCCGCCTGTCCTGCTCCATATATCTTTTTATAATGGAAACCGAGCTATCCGTAGAACAGTCATCCACTACCAGTAACTCCCAGTCTTGATAACTTTGAGACAACACCGAACAGATCGCTTCTTCCACATATTTTTCCGTATTATACACAGGCATAATAACAGAAACCATTTCATTCATAAAACGACAATCTATCTGTTTTTAAACAAATAATGTTTCAATTTTCCAAAAGCTTTTATAGACCGTTTCAAGTCAGAAGGATCAGTAATCCCCACCCTGAGTCGGTGCAGTATATAGGCAGGACGCAAATAGTATTTCTTACGAGCCATGTTGCAAAATGCCACCATCTCCTCCGCTGAAAGTTCAGGCGTGGAAAGCACCGTATTGTGGGTACCGTCCGGCAGACAATATTTAGCATAGTCTGTTTCTATATAATTATTCTCTTTTGCCCAGCGATAGGCCTCTGTGCCCGGATAAGGTATCAGGGGAAAAAACTGTACCGTGTCCGTATTCAGTTTCAGAGCTAACCGCAAGGTCTCCTGCATAGTTTCTTTCGTTTCTCCCTTATTACCTACCATATAGCAGGCATGAATCAACAAGCCTGCTTTTTTAGCGTTAGCCACATAGTCATAAAACTGCTCAACTCTTGTCCCTTTTTTTATATTGTCCAAGATCTGCTGGCTTCCACTTTCAATACCGGGAATAATCAGACGGCATCCCGCTTTCTTCATGGCACGCATAGTTTCCAAATCGAGGTTAACACGTGCATTACACAACCATTTCAGTCGCTTGTACAACTTCTTCTCTACCAATAGTCGGCAAATTTCCAACACCCGCTTTTTATTGGCAGTAAAGGTATCATCCTCTATCACCACTTCTTTTACATCAGAAAAGTTTTCCGCAATATATTCAAATTCGGCAACTACATTTTCTGCTGAGCGAGCACGAAAAGCATGTCCGTGCATGGTTTGTGGATAAACACAAAAATTACAATGGAATGGACAACCTCGTCCTGTGAAAATCTGGATGGACGGATAAGTAGCAGCAGCAAAAAAATAATCCTTCTCTTCCAAGTGTTCTTTAATGAACTGCGAAGCAAAAGGCAGTTCATCCAATTCTTTCAGAGGTGGCATTGGCCCAGTATGGATATAACCGTTTTCTGTCCGAAAACATAGTCCACGGACTGTACAGAGATCATCCGATTCCTCCAAGGCATTGGCTAATTCTGTCACGATACAGTCATATTCGCCTATGGCAACAGCATTCACAGCCGACGAATAATCCAAAGTTTCTTCGGGACAAACAGAAGGATGAGTACCTACCAATACAATAAACGAATCAGGGCATCGTTTTTTCAGTTTTTCTGCAAAAGCCACATCGCTCTTAATGGAAGGCGTACTGGTATCAAGCACAAACAACATTCGTTCAGTTTTTTCTTTTTGAATAATTTCCAACGATTGTTCTTCATTCAACTGCTTTGCCGGAGCATCCAGAAAGCAGATGTCATGTCCATGCTTCTGAGAGTACAAAGCGGCATATATCAACCACAAAGGATAATACAAGGCTCCACTTTTAGTAATAGCGGGACTACGGGATTCTCTAGAGAATTTACCAAATTCGGCTTTAAAGGGAGGATTGATAAAATAGATCTTCATAATTCGATTAATATTTTACAATACTTCTAATCATCAAATAATAAGCAAGATATAATCGATAACTTATCTTATACCATAAGCTATTAGTACTTTTTGTTCCAGCAAAAGAAACAGTATTTTCATGCCTCCTATATAATTGTAGGACTTTGGGATAATAACCACATCTAAAATGAATCTGACTAAACAATGCAATCCACATATCATGAGCAGCCATTTTAGGAGGAAAAGGTAATGTAGCAAGTAACACTCTTCGTTTAAATACCATACAACTTCCTAACCACAAATTTTTTATAAAATTTCCCCAAACTGATTTTTCTAAAGGAGATTTTACAGCATAATATTCATTTTGAATGATATTTAAATAGGTATCTGTCAATGCACAATTACAAGTAACCACATCATAATTTCCTTCTTTCAAAAAGCTAATTAATTCTTTTATTTTTCCAGGTAGCCACACATCATCTTGATCTGCTAAGAAAATTAAATCACCCTTAGAATGAACTAAAGCATTTTCAAAATTATGTGTAACCCCTTTTTTCTCTTTATTTATAAAAAGCTTTATTCTTTTATCATGATAAGATTTTATAATATCCACAGTCGAATCCTTAGAATTGTCATCAGAGATAACCAGTTCGTCTTTCTCATTTAATTGCGATAATATACTATCAATCTGCTCTCGTAAGAAAGGCTCACCATTGTAAGTAGCCATACATACTGAAACCATCTGCATTGTATTATAATAATGATTTATAAACTTCAATATGTTGTTGCGCACATTTTTCCCAAGAAAAAGATTTTATACGTTTATAACCTTCCTCAATATAATAATGCCTCAAAGCGACATCACCTGTCATTATCTTCATTTTTTCATGTATATCGTCTATTTCTGTTGGGTCAAAATATAATCCTGCCTTTTGGGCAATCTCAGGAAAACAACTTGTATTTGATAACACAACAGGACACCCATAACTCATTGCTTCAAGAATAGGCATTCCAAAACCTTCATAAAAAGAAGGATATACAAAACATAAAGCATCTCTATATAATCTTGCCAAATCATATTCTGAAGCTGGATAGCAAAACACACGTTCCGATAAATGCAAGGATGACAAATTAAGTAATTCATCGCTTGAAAACGGAACTCCCGTACACACTAAATCTATATTTTTATCGGACAATAAAAAAAATGCTTTAAGAAAATTACCAAAGTTCTTATATAAATTGCGAGTTCCAACATATAAAATATAAGGTTTTTCGTGAAATCGTTTTTCTGGCAAATTTTTTAAAGGAGAAGAAACCCCATGATAGATAACAGATATTTTACAAGGATCAATCCCCCATTCATTCACTAAATCTTGTTTTGTATTATGACTTATAGCAATTATATGGTCGGATTTCAAAGCAGATTCTTTTTGATAGTTCAACATATCTGGTCCTATCAACAATCTTTCAAAAAATGAACGTTTAGAATAAAACTGAGGGATTTTCACAAAATTCAAATCATGCATTGTTGTCACATAAATCTTTGATTTTGGAAGATATTTCAAAGCGTATGTATCATACAAAGTTTGATGATAAATATCAAATTTTCCACAACATAATGAAGGTATTGAATAGCATTTGTTTAATATATTAAGGATAGTATATTTACCTTTAAAATGACTGTTAGAAAACAAATGATAAATTCTGAGCAATTCAGATTCTTCTAAATAATAATTATTAGAAAAAAGTACCAATAATGTATATATATCAGAATTAAAGTGTTTTAGCAGTTCTACATAATATTTGGGAACTCCACCATATTTGTGCATAAAACCCAAATGATCGTATAATATTTTCATTGTACTATAAGTTTATCTGAATAACGATTAAATAAATAACGTCTATCTTCATACTGTTCTATGCCAAATAATAAATTATCATACCTACAAAGCAAAGAATCATTAGCAGCGATAGTTTTCATTGTTCCATATAACACCAAGGCCCAAAAGAAAATTTTTCTCTTTTGTATAGAAAAATAAGAATAAAACACTGGAATAAGAAACCAATACGAAATTATAAACAGATAAGACAAACGTTCACTTATAATAGGAAATTCTGCCAAATAGAAATAAGATATAAAATACATAGTGTATATATTCAGATACACATACCGATTGCCATCTTTCTGTACTTTATCGTAAAAATAAAGCAACAGCAAGAAAAAAAAGACTCGCTCTATATACCCTATAGTTATACCATAGGTCATGTTATTTTCCATATACATTAACAACATCTCGCTTCTTCCCCCAATCATACCTGCAACAAAAAGCAATATAGGAGTAACAAATTTTATTTTCATTAAAAAAATTAAATTTCCTATTCCAAATATAACCCAATAAACTTTCCTAGAAATCCTCTTGCTTAAGACAAAATACAACAATAAATAAACAATAGAACTTATATGAAAAAAAATACCTATTACATTTAATATCAAATAAGGAATGAACTTTCTTTTCTCTAAATAAGAAATAGATACAAGAAATAGTATAATAGATTTCATATTACGCATCAGATTCACCTCCATCAACAAACCACTATATATATAGTAAGCTATAAAGGCTAACACATAGTAATTTTCAGTCCTTTTTTTTAACAGTAAGTGCAATAAGAACAAATCAATAAAAGATGATATGAAATTCCATCCCCAATAACTGACTCCTAGTGTTTTAAGTAATATCGTATATAGAACAAAGCCAAGTTCCCAATCTGTATCCAAATTTTGAATACTAGTATTTCCTATTGTTGGCAAATATTCATAAACCGGATAATATGTAAACCAATCTGTATAAATAAACCCACGAAAACCTATAAAAAAGAGTAAAGAGAGCCATGTTATATTTTGTATTTTAGCAGCAGAATACCCTCTGTTTATTCTATTCCTTTCTATAACAAATAATGCAAAAAGATAAAGTAGAAATAAAACATAAGGCAATGAATAAATAGGACTATAAACAGGCATATCAAGTAAAATAAAACCCACATTTACATTTATATTCCAATATTCGACTTCGTTCCCCAATTTTTACTGCAGGAATACCAGCGACAATAGTATATTCATCAACATCTTTTGTCACGACAGCACCTGCAGCAACTACAGCGCCTTTTTTTATTGTAACTCCTTTCAATACTATTGCATTAACACCAATCCACACACTATCTTCTATTATAATCGGAGAATGCTGTTCTACAAACGAAGAAGAATTTATCTCGTGTCCACCTGTCACAATACTTACATTATGAGATATAGAAACATTGTTACCTATCCGACAATCCCCTCGTGCATCCAAGAAACAACCTCTATTTATATGAGTGTTATTGCCTATAACAAGATATTTGGCACCTATTAGATAGGCATTCATATCAATCTGGCTGCCATGTCCTATTCTAACTCCCAACAATGAATAAAACAAATACCTAATTTCCCATATTGGAACATTTGCAATAATTTTATTTCCAACATAAAAAAGCATAAAGTTGTAAAATGGAAATAGCAACGGCTTCATTCTTTCCAAACTTAGCCTTATAACTCCCAAACCAAACCTTATCAGGCAACTAAACCTAAATTTATCATCAGTAGCTATCCTATAATTATATAACAAACTTTTAAAAGGATTATTGGAAATCCCTTCTTTCAAATAAGATAAAACAAACACATCTATTTTTTCAAAATTATACCCGTCCGAATACATTCTATATATACAATGATAATCCAAAGCAAAACCATACTTTTTTTGTTTTGACAAGTCAAATAAATACTTCTTATGAACTTCTGTTTTGACGAAAGAAGCACCATGCCTATATATTGGGAAATACTGCAATTTTCCAATATCCAGCATTGCCACTTCATTTATTTTTTTTTCAACATTCAACTGAATTGAATCACCATATAATATTTCTGCTTTTTTATAAATCTTCCCACTACCAAAAACACTTTCCAATGTATTATTTGCAACAAAATAATCACCACAATTCATGAAGTTAATCCACTCTCCTGTTGCTACTTTTATCCCTTTATTCATCGCGTCATAAATTCCCTTATCAGGCTCACTCACCCAATAAGCTATCTTATCCGCATATTTCTTAATAACATCCAGTGTTCCATCCGTGCTTCCTCCGTCGATGATGATGTATTCAATATTCGAGTAAGTCTGATTGATAACGGAAAGAATGGTTTGTTCAATAGTAGCAACAGCATTATAAGAAACTGTTACAATAGAAATTAAAGGTTTTTCTAGCATGTATCTTATCTTTTATACGAAAGAAGAATTCTCATCAAATTATATCCCAGTAGTGGGAATCTAAAAATCAAACAATATATCCAACTTTTAATTCTTCCAAAATTCATTTCTTTCCAAAACATATATGTAAAATCATCATTAAAGGCACATACCTCCTGTTTAAATACAGAATAGTTCTCTATGGCTTTCAAATGAATCAGATACTGAGTCAATATAGCTGTATATATTTTTCTTTTCAAAATTATCATTTTATCATTCAAAATATATTCTAACTCCGAAAGATATCCATCAAACAAGTCTATATGGGTCTTGCAACAGTTATAATCAGATGCATATTTACTTGGTATGGATGAAAGTCTATATCTATACAGTGAAAAATTTGATAAAATTATTTCATTCACATGTATAAGATATTGAATTAAAAAACATGTATCCTCACACATTTTCATTCTTATATCAAAACGAAGATCATACTGTGAGATTATAGAGTTACGAAACAATTTACCGCAAGAATAATAAAAAGCACTGATTGTATTTTCATTATTAGCATTTAATATCTGAGCAGCTTTGTTTGGTTGTTTAAAGTCTATAATCAAATTTTCATTTCGTTTAGTTGAGTATATCATACATCCAACCCCTTCACATCCTCCTACAACCAGATCAAATGAATCATATTGAATTAATTCTTTTAAAAAATCCACTTCAACCCAATCATCTGAATCTATAAAACAAATCCACTCACCTTGAGCATTATCAAGACCCAAATTACGAGCTGAACTCACACCACCATTTTCTTTGTGAAAGACACGTATCCGAGCATCTTTTTCGACATAATCATCACATATTTCCCCCGATAAATCGGAACTACCATCGTCAATCAACAATAATTCAAAGTCCTTGAAAGATTGGGATAAAATACTACCAATACAACAAGTCAAGTACTTTTCAACATTATATACAGGCACAATTATTGTAACCTTTGGTCTTATCATCTTTTATTTAATTTAAAATCAGCATTCAATATTCCATCATGAAACAGTCCATTCAACACAGATTGAGGTATTTCATATTTATATATCTTATGAGGGGTAACAACTTTCATTTTCAAGAAGCTAATAAATCGGTGTAAACAAGATTCCCGTTTCTGAATATAATGCATTTGATTTTCAGAAAGCATGGACACAACAGGAATCTCTTTAACTTTCATCTTATGCGTGAAGAAGTAAATAGGTATCAGGTATTCAGAAAAATAACCAAAAATTCTTTTAGAATTAGTATATGGCGATAACATTACATACTTTTGACATTCGAACAGAAACGAAAACACGAAATTCATTATATTTTCATAGCATGTTCTTGAACATATCAACATGTTATACGCATAATCCTTATTATTGTTCATTATATAATTGACTGCTGCACAATAATATTTTGGAAATTTTTCTTCCAAAACTTTAAAGAATATAGCAATATCTTCACCTGACATTGTTTTAAATTTATCATTATATAATGTAGCAGAATGATGTATGGCGGCAGGAACAATCACATCGCATTCTGACATTAATTTTTCGATATTCTCTTCTGTTATTATAATATCAAAATATCTTCTATAATGACATAGCCCTATATAATCAACATCCTTCAAATTTTTCCATGCCCAATAATGCGCTGTCAGTTCACAGAACATAGAATTCATTTCACTTATATTGTCTCCTGTATTATCTCCCTGAAAGCCTAAATTAAACTCTGATAAACTTTTACCAACTTGAATAGGCATATAAACTTTATCCCCATAAACCTTATCAGGCTTATGTATGGCCACGAGAATTTTTACCTTATTTTGCTGTTCCATGACAAAATTATATTAATACTACACTTTGAAACATAATTAAAATTTAATAGTGCATTAAATTCCTCATTACCTTCGCCAACGTGTTCCATACCATCATACCAACGGGGTTACTCAGCCAAAATAACAGGAACATATATACCATTCCACCTAACATAAACATTATTACCAATTTAGTAAAATTCCCTAGTGGCAACAAGGACGAAAAATACAAACAAATAGACATAAAAAATCCTCCAATAATATAGTGAAAATACTCTTTCTTAAAGATATGGACAGGAATATATTTACGACCAAAACAAAACATAGAAATTGACACGAGTGTTTCCGCCAACATATAAGCTATAGCTGTACCATTATGTCCGTAACGTGGTATTAAAATTAAATTAAGTAATAAATTGGTTATAGCCCCGATTGATATACTAAGAATGACAATATTGATCTGGTTCATAGGATAAAGAATCTGCATTCCCAAAACATTTGATACCCCAATCATCAAAACATTAAGTGCTATTATTTGAGAGGTTAATATGGCCGGAGTAAAATTTACGCCACATAATACTAAAATAATATAAGGGCTAACAAACATCAATCCAATAGTTAAAGGTATCGTAGAAGCAATAATAAAATCATATGATTTTTGGACAAGTTCCTTAAATTCATTCATTTTATTTTCCGCAACCAAATTTGAGGTCCGAGGCATCATCACCGTTCCTAAAGCACTAGAAAGGCCTACAGCAATAACCATCAGTTTTGTTGCAGCCGTAAAATACCCTACAGCTTCGGCATCTTTCATAAAACCTAACAATACATTATTCAGCTGAAGATAGATACTGGCTATAACATTAAAAACAAAAATATGTAAAGCCGGCTTCAGATGTTTAAAAGGATGTAATTTACTAAATCCAACGAAGTCCCTATGTAGATATTTCCGCAATCGTATAAAATTGAATATATTACCTCCTAACACTCCAAAAACAGTATATGCTCCATACCATAAAATGTCTTCCTTGGATTTTACCAAAAGAAAAAGTAATAAAACAGATACAGTCTTTACTACTATTCCACGTATAGCAACATATTTAAAATCTTCTATTCCTTGATAAAACCACTCACAGCCTATGGCTGTAAAAAAAATGCTCACACTCAATATTAGGAACAAAGGAATATCTGTTTGCACTTTGGCTACAGTCATACAAATAGCAGCAACGATTATATAACCGAAAAGAGTGAGAAAGGCATGTAGTAACAAAATCTCCACAGTAGTTCGTGTCATCTTTTCCAGATTGTCCCGTACCTTAGCTATTTCACGTATAGCGTACATAGGTATACCAAGGCAAGTGAACAGACTGATATAGGATATAATGGACTGAAAAAAGTTTACCTGTCCTATACCATCCGCCATCATTATACGAGAAGCGTAAGGAAAAGTAATGAGTGGGAATAAGAGCTGTGAAGCAGAATTTATTAGATTAAATAGATAATTTGCTTTTACTGATCTTGCCATATTTATATCATCTAATAATAGCGTTCTTCTTTTCAATCACAACACTTTTTTCACCGCCTGAACATACCACCTATGATAATTTCCATTCAAAGCAGCCGGAGAAATAGACAGAACCTTATAGTCAGGTTTGTCGTGATGAATAATATGTTTCCGGAAATAATCATCAGCCTCATCATGTGGGACAGAAGCCATCACGACATACTCAGGATAACCGGGAATCATGAACAGACTGATTTCAGACCCCTGAAAAATATTATCCACCTGAAAGGCTGATCTCTCAAAAGCCACCCAGTATGTACCTATATTATAAAGGTGGATGAACTTCCCGTTGTTCCTCTCCCTCTCCAAGATATCCTTATGATAATCCTTTATCAGCATCTGAAGCCTGATTCCTGCCGGTAAAACCTTAGTCATGATTTCTTTTCTTCGGTTCCTCAATTACTTCTATAAGGTCAGGAGAAAGAGTAGCCATTGCAAGAGCCAGTATACCCTGCAAGCTGATAACCACTCTCCGGTCCCTGCTTCCCTTCACTTTCACAAAAACTCCCTCATATCCCTCGAACTGTCCTCCTGTGATCCTGACTTTTGTTCCCTTTCTTAAGTTAACCTCATCGGGACTAAAAAAAATGATCTGTTCATCATAAGTTCCGGCAACAGCTATGAAACGTCTCATCTGCTCATCGGGTACTATGATCTTCTCACCGTTACGGATATCCATCATATACTGGAAATAAGGGATACCATACTTTATCCTCTGAAGTTCGGACTGTGTGGTATGGACAAAAACAATATCACGGATTACAGGAACCAGCTCACGTCTCCTGCGCCCATTCTTTAAATGGATTTCATAACGCATCGGAATAAAGCTGTTGATTCCTTTCTGGTCAAGAAGTCCTTTGATTTGCATGCCTCTGCGATAAGTAGCACGCATCGCAAACCATTGCATTTTTTCACTTGAGTACATAATTATGGAGCATTGAAACACATCTATATTTTTGTATTTCAATCACTTACGAAACACTGTCTAAAATTACCGAAAGAACTGAACTCTTCCGTTTACATAATGTTTCGATCTTTTCAGGCAACAAAGATAAGAGTATTTTAATTATCCTGCAATAAAAGCGTATAAAAAATAGGAAAACTTGTTTTTAAGAGAAGAGATTTAAATGATACAAAAAACAAGAAAGAGGTCGGAATACATTCACACCTTGGTTATATATAGGTATTATGGTTATTCTGATTTTGGAAAATACTGCATTATATCGTCTTATTTACTAAGCTTCTTCGCTGTATTGAAATGGTTACTCCGAAAATCATTCACATGGTGTTTATATACAAGAGAAGTCAGAATCACATCAGCAGGAATATCCTCAGTTATCGAATCCATCAGTCTGTCTATTATCCATACTATCACAAAGTTTTGAACATGGCAAAGCTATTAAAAACGAAGATAAGATTATCAGCCGGGAGAACAAAAAATCCATCGATCCACAAAAAGCAGACTGATGGAATGTCAAGAGAATCATCCGCTACACTTCACAGCTTGACGGAAATATTATAATAAAAATACAAAAACGATTTTTTAACCATATCGCAAAAGTAGTATGATTCTACGAGCTAAAAAACAATGGAAAAATAAACTCAGCCCAATTTAAAGCTATCATTCCTGGTGATATCCCGGACCACTTTTTCAGCATGGTGTTTTACTACGAAACTGTCTAATCCTCTTAAGTACACATTCTCACCGTTAGCCAGTATTTTTTTAACACTCTCCATGAGTCCTACCACTATCTGAAGTACTTCTTTTCTGTCTGTTCCCATTTTTAGGAATATCTCATTTACAATTGCTGCTTTAGTCATAATCTTATCTGTTTTTAGGACTGTAAAAATAGGGAAATAAATTAATCTATACTCTAATCTTGTAGATACTTCTACAAACATTACTTTTCTGAATAAATCAATGAGTCTGGCAAAGCCGGAAGTATGAAACGGAGTGGAATGTATAACATAACTGAAAGATAAAAGTGTAATAAAAAAATCTACAAATGAGGTACAAATGCTTAAAGAATAAGTGTTTTGTCAGTTTTTTTATAACATCCTTACGGTTATGTACCATACTCATACTTCGTATGAACTCCCGTCGCTGACTTACCCTTGAAAACGACATTATCCATTCATTACCAAATAAAAACAGAAGGAAACCGGAACATTTTACCAGCCCCAATTTCCCTCCATAATAATACATACACTTATCCAAACATAAAACCAAACTGGTTTTCATCACATACCTCTATCAATCCGTTTACCCGGTGTATGCAAACCTTGTTCTCACGGGCCAGCCATCCGACAGCCAATGCAGTGCTCTCAACACTAAGATTCAATTTTCTGGCCAGTTCGGGGATTGATATTCTTTTCACTTCATTAAGAACGTGCCATACATTACCGGCATTGACACCTACAATTCTTTTGTCCATACGTCTTACATTTAAATATTTATATTCAATTGATAATAACCCGACAGAAGTACCTTGATAAAAGGATATAAAAGACAACCGATCCCCAAAAAGGAAATCGTTATCCGATGATACATAGACAATGGTGGAAGCCTACATATCAGTCATGTATTGGAAATTTCTTTTCGGTGGAGTTCCAATGTTTGATAATGCTCTTCAGATAAGAACGGGATTTGCACTTGTTCATTTTTATCATATATCTTTATAACAGGCTTGTGCCCTATATGCAAACCCATCTAAATTAAAAGCGGAAGGGCATTAACCTCGTCTATAAGTGCGGGAGTCGAAACCCTTGGTACAACAAGAAACGCCCCTACTAAATATTGCAGACCAAACGTATGGCTATTCTTGGTACTTTCCAGGAAATTTCGACTTTTCACTTATACAGAACCAGCTAAACGCTTTTGTTTATAACCATTTGTTCATTTTAATGAACGATTCAAACATACATTTATTTTTCGGAAAAAACAACTGTACCAAAACATTTTTTTTATTTGAGAATATTTTTTTAAGAAGCGACTTATGAATAAATCCACATAGAAACATATTCACTGACACGAATATCATCTGTTACATTCTATCCTTGTAACATATCTCCATATAAAATAAAAAGAAGCCATATCTTTTCAGTCCCAATATACTTTCAGACTATGATAATCAACCGGCTTTACAAATATAATCTTACTTATTTCCTTTTTCCAGGCTCACACAACCATCGTATCCGCTATCAAAACATACTATTTATCCGCATTAACAAAGAATTCATTTCAGACTATCCTTGGTACTGTAGCTGCTATGAAAAGAGAGAATAATAGAAAGGAAAAACATATATCGTAAACCAAAGGAGAAAAAAGCTGAGCAATATTCGGGTGTACTCAAACTTTTTATCAAAAACTATCCTGTAAAGATGATATCCAAACTTGAAGGAGTAAGCGTCAGCACTGTACAGAGGTTGAAGAAGGAGTTTTGCTTATAGAGAGAGGTTTATTTAGAGAGAGGTGTGATAAGCCTCTCTCTCTTTTTTAGGGATACCCTTTATATATTATGCTATAGAATCATTTTTTATTTCCACATTTTCATTAACTTCCTGTATACTAAATTCTGTTTGATATTGAACCTCTGAATGATTTTGTTTAAATATACACCACCATATTTCTCCACCTATATAGAAAAGTAAAATAGCAAAGCCAATTCTTAAAACGCAATACTGATTACCATTAATTTTATTATCAGAATCCTTACTATTGTCAATGTTAGCTTTAAAACTGCTTACATCAGATCCTATAAAGTGATGAAGTGTATATTCTAAAAATAAAAAGGCTGCCCATATACACAAACTTCCCAAAAACAAGCAAAGACTTAAATCATGATTCAGTAATGAATAACCTACGATAAGTATCCAAGCCAATAATACAAATACAATAAAGCCAATTGTTATTTTATAAGTGGAGTGGAAGTGGATAAGATGTTTCTGGGTATTATTTGTCTTCGCATATAATATGTGTTCAAAAGGCATATTCCCTTCTTTTTTCAATATTTCCCTCCAGTTCTTCAACCAACTCCGGTGTCCAATCATAGACAAATACCAACAGTAACTGGCTATAACTCCTAAAATGGCTATAATAGCCAGAATATCCCAATAAGTACAATTTAGATAGAATAACTTTGCACCCAAATTTGTAAGCCCATTATTAGAAATATTCCCTTCCATCTCCACTATTTTCCCCGTACTCACCAATATTGTACAATATGCAACAAGTAAAGCACCATTAAACAGGGAATAATAGTTCATCCATGTATGATATCTTTGCTCCATCCAGTTAAAACGAGCAAACATCAACTTATAGCGTTTTAACCTTCTTTGTTCTTCATCCATCTTTTCTTATGTTTTACCGTATTCTTTCTATGTTATAAACAGTGTTTATCTCTTCCGCTTCCAGCACACGGTCATAGATACGGATATTGTCAAGTTTCATATCAGCGGAAGAACTGGTATAATGTCCGTCACAGTCACCACCGATCTGCACTTTGATTGAGGTTGGAATATCATAGACTCCTTCACAGTTGGCAACAAGCTTACCGTCCACATATAATTTCTTCTCACAGCTTGAACCGTCACCACCGGGAATATGAGTGAAAGTAACCATATGCCATTTTCCATCCTGTAGTGAGCTGAACGGATAGGAGAAGGAATAGGAGAGGCTTGGTTTTCCACGGTTATTGGAATAAAGTTCAAATTTTCCACTGGATGTACGGGTGGCAAAGCAGGGATAGTCCAGAGCCTTGTCCATATTTACAGCTGATAGAAGAATCCCCGCTCCAAAATCCTTGATCCACATGCTTGCAGAATAAGTGGTGTTCTTGAAAAGCTGATAAGGTATGTTGATATACTGTTTCTCCGCCTGTCTCAGATAAACAGCTTTTCCCTTGTTCGAAGGAGTGTCAGAAATTATATCCGGACGATTAATCAGTGCTGCATCGTAATGATTGGGAGAGCTGTCATCACCTGTTTCATTATCAAATGTATAATACGCCACCAATCCTACTCCAATGGAAGCAAGTTCGTCTGCATCAGGTATTTCTATTGGTGGTTGCGGTTCCTGTTTGTCATCATCTGTAGAAGAACAGGAGTATAAACAAATGACCAATAGTACAGGGTATAGATAATATTTTATTTTTCTCATGTTATATTTTCGACAATGATTATAAAGTATAATCCCCGACTTTCACAAGCCAGGGATTATCATTTATAAATTTAAAGTTTTTATTATATCTAAGTATTTCTCTCGCTTGAGAAACGACTTATTCTTGATTAATGATTACTGTTTCTTAACAGTGAATCCAACTTCAGCTGTCTGAACGTGACCGTACATGTCTACATAAACTACTGTCAATGTAGAAGCCACATCAGCTGTCGGATTGGTAGAAGAAGAGTTCTTACGGAACTTGATAGTCTGATTACCCCAATCTTGGCTATTTTGACTATGATCACGAACAAAGTAATCTTCATCCTTAGAACCGTTGCTTGTAATCTTGGCGTCAACTACACGAATTTCTTTCAAATTCAGTTTAGTCATGTCAACACCGTACTTAGTACTGTTGTAAGTATTTACACCAAAGATATCGGCACAATTTACTTCAAAGTTTTCTTCTGCATAAACCGCACTGGTCTTAGGCATTTCATCTTCTTTAGAAACTTTGCCATCAGCTGAATACCAAATACCATCCTTAACGATATAACCTTTATCAGCAGCTTCAATCCATCTCCAAGTATGAACCGGTTTGTGCATATAGCAATTGTATACAGTATTGAATGAATCGTATGCTTTAACTGCATGATTTTGATTTATCAATACTTTGTTATTGTCTACATAAGCACTTACACCTGCATAAACGTATTCTACATCAGTAGCATGTTTGGTTTCGCTGTTAATTAATTTATTAGTAATAGTAACATTCTTACCGAATTCTGCCTCATCTGTATAATCTTTAGTATCATTATTATACTTAGTATTAGCAAGAACAATACGGTATCCAGATGTAACACTATTTCCATCAAAGTCATTTTTCCATCCGTTGAATACATTTTCCATATTCATTGTACCTTCAGAAGCTGTACCTGTTACACCCCATCCATTCTGAGCATCCCAAGTAATAGTACCATCCATATCATACTGACTTGGTATCAAGAAACAGTTATAAACACCGTTTACAATCTGGTTGTCCTTAGCTGTGAATTTATGTTCGGCAGGTTCTGCTGTAGGCAATACTTTTTCTGCGGAAACTTTTATTGTAGCCAATACAAATCCATCAGCATTCTTCAAAGTCAATGTACCGTTCAGTTTAGTATCATTCAATACCAGACCTAAGTTTTCATTGAACTTGGTTACAATTGTAGCCTTGTTAATGTTTGTAGGAATTGTTACGTCCTGCTTTCCTTCTAAAATACCATCTACTACTTCGCTACCTGTAGCAATTACAGCTGTACCAGCAGTCAATGTTACTTGGAAACCATTAGCTTTTATATGAGTTACCCCATTAACTTTATCTCCCAAACCATCAGCAGCCCATTCGTATGAAGCAATCTTCAGACCTTTCAGTTTAGCTACATCTTCTTTGCTCAATTCTACAGCACCGGATTCTGCATCAACTGTAGTTGCGATAACTTTTGTTTCGATAGAAGGAATTTCAACACCGGCCTCACCTAATTTCACATAGAACGCACGACCGTCCGGATCAACCAAGGTTCCGTCCAAGTTAACAGCATATACACGGAAACCAATGAAGTCATTGATGATTTCCTGATCTTCGTTAGGAGAAATTTTAATTGTTGCGGTTGTACCTTCAACAACTGTGTTCAGGCCTTCATATTTATATGAATTCCAAGCATTCCATTCTGAAGGTGCAGACTCAACGGCGTTAGCTTTCTTATCGAAAGTTACATACATAGCCTTAACTTTTTCTGCTGCTACCCACTTACCTTCGTTATTTTTTTCTTTCAAAGATATGGTGATAGCCTTATTTTGAACAGCCGGATAAGCCTGCATATTTGAACGGTTATCCCCTGTTTCCGGAGCTTGATTTTCTTCTTCTTTAGCAACGAAGTTTCCGTCCTTATCTTTCAATACATTTCCATTTTTATCAAAAGCTTCAGTCAAAGCATTACCAGTCCACTTATATTCTTTAGCCGGTGTAGACCCACTCTCAACTTCACCTGTGATAGACTTGCTTTCAAAAGTATAACGGTTGTTGATGTCATTAACATTAGTGTCATCAACAAAGAAATTTAATTTTTCTGAAGGATCAAAATTACCGTGTTCCAAAGTCAAATCGTAAGTAGAAATGATATTTCTCTTACCCATGGCAGTTTCATCCTCTTTCGTATTGTCTACTGCTACAGCATACAGAACTTTCTTTCCATCTTTATTAGTAGCGGCTGCATTGAAAGAGTCCTCATCATAGTTTTTCAAAGCGACTTCAACCACCCACAAACCGCCTTTAGAAATACCTCTTGTACCTGTCAGCAATTCATCGTACGGAGTGATGTTCTTCACTTCAACAATATCCAGTTTTTCACCTTTGCTGTCCTGCAAGCTGATCATGCTTGCGTCCAGATTAGCATTGGTAGGAGATACACGAATCAAGAATTTTGCGCTCTTCTGGTCCTGTGTTCCACCTTTGAACTCAAGCTTGTTTGCAATGGTTTTGTCCAAAGTCCATTCGTCACCGAAGATGTTCTTCTGAATTAAGACACTTTCAAAATCAAGATTCCATTTATCTTTTCCTTGATTATTGCTCTCGCTGTTTACCAATGAAACATGAGTAACGCCTGTATAGATGGCAGAAGATAATACATCCAAGTTAGTGTTTATCTTGGTTATTTCTTCAGCAATTTTTTTATAGTCGTTTTTCAGCTGTTCAATCGCTGCTTTTGTTTCTGCAACATCAAATCCCTGAAGGGCTTCTACTGCTTTTTCGCAGGCTTCCAGTTTGGTCTTGACATCACCAAGTTCCTTCCCTGTAGCCTCTTTATATGCGTCCAAAGCGTCCTGTTGCAACTTTAACGCACTCTGCAACTTTCCGATTTCTTCCTTGTTGGTCTTGACATCAGCTTCCAGATTGGTTATTCTTTCGCCTAAAACGCCTTCCACTTTAGACAATTTGTCCAAAATTTCTGCGTCTGCACCTTTGTAAGCGGCAGTAAGAGCTGTGATATCACCTTTGATAGTAGCGATTTCAGATTCGATGGCTTTGATGTCTTCTTCAGATGCTCCTTGATTGTTCTGAATCATCTTAACCAGTTCTTCCTTCACTTTGGCAATTTCGGCCTTAGCAGCTTCAATAGCATTCTTTTCAGCCTGCAAAGCAGCAGCTTTAGCGTCAGCAGCCTCTTTCTTTGCAGCAGCAATTTCTGCTTCTAACTTTGTCTGTGCACTTTGCAAGTCAGACACTGAAGTTTCAAGAGCTGACACTTTCTTGGAAAGATCTTCCTTTCCACCATTTACAGCACCCCAAAGTTCTTCAATGTCATCATCGTAATCCTTACAAGACACAAATGTTCCTGTCGAAGAAACCATCAAGGCCCCGAACAGGACTGCACTTAAAAACTTTTTGTTCATAATGAATTTAAATTTATAAATTTAAAAAACTAAAAATTGGTTTTCATATTTATTATAAAGGACTTAATTGCTTTGTCTGAATCTTGTCATATATTGTATGGGGGTCATTCCCGTTATTTTTTTAAAAGCTGTATAGAAAGGGCTTTTCGAAGCGAAACCACATTTCTTCGGAAGATTTTCCAAAATGCTACAGCCGGCTCTCAACAACTCCTTGGCATATTCCACCCGATACCTGTTCAACAATCCTTTCAGGTTACATTCAAAATACCGATTCACCACATTGGAAAGATAGGTCTGGTTCGTATCAATCATAGCACTCAACTTTTTCAGAGACAATTCTGAATCCAAAAACACCTTCTTTATCTCCAACTGGTAAAGCAGATTCTTGTAGATCAGACTATCTATTTCCCTGTTGCTTCTACCTTTCATGACAAATTCCTCCTCCCAGTGTTTTTCAACAGCTTTGAAGAGCAAATTCTTCTGTCTTTGAGAAGTGGAACTGACCTCCTTACGTTTTAGAAATAGATATTCCATACTGTCTTTGTTTCTTTAAATTTCCTCCGCCACACACCATTGTCAAATGTTGTATACAGATTTGTTTTTCCTGTTTTTATAGGATGAAACGTTATTTTGGTGCAAATATACATACTTTATCGAAACTTTGTGCATTTTTCCTATAAAAAAATATAGAATCTCGTAAAATAATCGTTTTTCAGGTTATTTTCAAGCTGTTATGTGAAGTGGAGTTAAATCGAATACACCTTATTTAATATGAATCGCATTTCATTAGCGGACGACAAGCAGATAAATTTAATGAGTTACATTCCTGTAACAACAAAAAGATCCACCAGCCGTTTAAAGACTGATGGATAAATTAATAACAATACACAAAAACTCCATCAAACTTCATAGCCTGACGGATTGATAAATATAGAAAGGATCTGTACTATATTACCAATATAACACAATCCGGTGAATCTCCGAAATCTCTCATCCACAAAAAAGAGAAGCACCATACATTACGTACAATACTTCTCTGTGAAAATATGATTCTTACTAATATACCAACTTCACCACCCTCTCATAATCAGCATCCACCGACATTCCCCTGATCCGGACAGCACCAGATTTCCTTGCCGATCCTTGATATTTGGGGGAGAACAATAGAAATAGTGGCGTTTTCCCTAGGTATCCCACAATTATATCATCAAAATATTCTCTACGCTGCTATAATCCTGCCTCCCCATTGTAGAGCCATCGCATCTGCTATTCCGGGAAAGGTCTTACTCCTCAGTTTTCTTCTTTCTTCAGGCGATACACCCGAGAAGAATATGTCAGTGAACCACTTAGGGGATTTATTTCCACTTTTTGAAACATAGACCTCACCTTTCCCTACTACATTTGTCGGAACCAGGAAAGGTAAGTTTTTCAACCATAGACAGGTCTTTTTACTAGCTTCATGACCAAACTGCCAAGGTTCTATGATCTGGTCGGGTTTTCTCCATCGGCTGCTCATGATACCAACCGGATTTTCTATAGCCAGTTTATTCACTCCTATCTTTGAAACATCCATGAAGAACTGAACAGCATCTTCACGGTCTTTGGCTCTATCAGGGAATTTCGGATGTGGTCTTCTCTGTTCTATAGGAAGGTTTTTATCGTCGGGATGATAATACCACTTTGCCCCCGAAACAGCAAGAAAAGTACAAGGTGGATGGGCTATGACTAGATTCCAATTACCGTCAAGAAAATGTTTAGTACCATTCTCCAAAGTTCCACCACGATTGGCTATTACATCAAACATATCTCCTTTGAAATGAAATTCAGGATGACTACCGCTGCACTCCTGAAGGTCACAACTGAAAGCGTTATGACCCAATTTTCTGAAAGCCAGACAAACGGCCTGACTTTCTTCACATGCTACCAAGACATTCATACTTTCTAGAATATGATTTGCATTAAAATCCTATCCGAATAAGTTCTCAGGCCGATATGCTCTACCTGCTGCCCCATCTCCATAAACAGCAGCATTTTATAGAACCTGATGAAAGCTGTTATATCCGTGTAGAAGTTTTTCCCGGCAAAATTAAGTGGAAACAGAAGAGGATAACCACCGACTTCCATCCTTTGAAATGCTCC
>OHEC01000335.1_pt1 | contig 27570 bp, 25 predicted proteins | sample 1567141 | NCBI WGS metagenome assembly OHEC01 (sample SAMEA3879567, study PRJEB24766) | human gut metagenome | biome: human-associated habitat; feature: feces | place: USA | collected 1985/1987 | reverse complement strand
CCCTCCTCGTGGAAATAGGTAAGGAACATATTCTTCGCCCGCTGGTCCACCATACCGAACAACTCGGTGATAAGGTAGTAGGCAATCAAGTTATCAAGGTTGAAATGATTTCGAACCTCGTTCTTGAATTTCTCCAAGTTATCCTTGGTAGATACGACCCATGAGGTAACGGCCATGAGCTTCTCCGGCTTGCGGGTGCCCGCCTCGTACTCGGCGTTGATAGCGTCATCGTCCGGATAGCGGGACTCGAAGTCGTTCATCCAGTCCGTCCCGGAGAAATCGGCGGACTTGAACAAACACCGGTCCGAGGTGTTATTGGAGAATTCCCAACTCTCGTCGCCCTCCGAGAAGCCGAACGTATCTGCCGTGGACTTGTCGTTGTTGAAATTATATTTCCCGACAAAGGTCAAGGCATCGCTAGCCGTCTCACGATGGAAGATAGCGATCGGATAGCCGTCCACCGTGGTACGGACCTCCTTGTTTACCTTTTGCGGCGGGGTCATAAGCCCCATCTCAATCAACAGGTCATTGATCACCTTCGCCATACCCGTGTTATGCGTCCCGGAAGACTCGGCGAAATCCGCTTTCACGCAAAAGGCGCTTACCGGGATGCTATTCGCTCTCAACGCGTATGTGGGCGATGTCCGTCCGCTCTCGGTATAGGTGATATCCATCTTGAACTTGAACTTGAAATTTTTTCGGGGATAATACTGGGAGGAAGTACCTTGCACGTCATTCTGGACGTTCTCGCAAGAGAAAGACCGTTCGGGTTCTTGCAAGTCCGTAAAATAGACCTTGTTTGTTTTCTTATCGCCTTTATAAGTAGGCAACAGCCCCTCGAAGATCAAGCAAGGCAATCGCTCCAACACCTTTTGATAGGTGATATCCCCATAATCATTATATACTTGGTTCCGGTTGTAGATAGCCAGCGCCTTGTCGTAATCGTCCAGATCGCCTATGAAGTTATCGAGCATCTGGTATTGGTTAAGGTCGTTATCGTATACACGGATGTTATACAGGTCGATCGTGCAGCCCTCGCTACCGATCACGATATCCTGCGGAACCTTCTGCTGGAAATTATCCTCCGACGGATATTGCGCTGCCCCGGACATGATACCGTTGATGTAGATGTATATCAAACGGTTTAGCGTGCGTTTCTCAACCACGAAGGAGATACGTACCCTCTCCTCCTCTTTGAACCGGGTGTCGATCGTGGTCTGCTCGGACGAGAACACCGCTTTCTGGGAAGATATCTGAAGGCCGATCCCCCCGTTCACGCACTCGATAGCGATAGCCTCGTAATCGGTCACGTCACGGGTGGAGAACTCGAACTCGATGGTCTTACCCGTGGCCCGGAAGTCATCCTTGAATATCTTCAGTGGGATACGCACACGGGCGTCACCCGAGACACGGAGGGAGGTGCTATCCCGTTCCGAGATCCAGCCGTTCGTCTTGAAGTTGAAGCCGGTCAGATCCGCGGATATATCCCCGTATTTCCACTCGTTACGGTTATTGTCATTGTTGCTCCGGTTCTGAGAGGTCAGCCAGAGTTGCAGGTTCGCCTTCTCCGGCTCCACGATCACCTCGGCGGGGGATACGGTGAGCGTAAAGGTCCGGGAGGCCGACCCGCTGGATATCTTCAGGGAGAGATCTCCCGACTGGGGAATACGGTAGTTCCACTCGTGCAAGGTGCGGTCTACGCTCTGCGTGGATACCGTGGCGTTGTTGGCCGATAGCGTAACCTCCGATAGCGACGAGTCCGGGGTATAGACCACGAACGGGATCGTCAGACGGTCATACTGCCGTGCGGTGGTCTGAGCGAAGGAGGAGGCCACGATAGGTGTGTTATCTCCCGCCACGATACAGATCAAGTCGTTGGTAAGCGTGTTGCTACGGATCAGTTCCTCATTGATAAGGGCTGTCATGTAGACTTGGAGCAAATGGGCCCCATGCGTCTGCTTGGGGATCACGTAGGTCAATTGCCGGTTGGAGGCGCTGGTCTCTACCGTGCCCAGCTCTTTTCCGTCCAAGATAAAATGCACCGTCTTCTTGATTGCTCCCACGGGGGTATAGCGATACACGATCTCTCCGGAGTAAACGAGCGCCGGATCTATGGAGGAGGAGATGGACATGGAGATCACCTCGATCGTATAAGAGAGGGAACGTGATGATCCCGTGCTGTCCTTCACGGTTACCCTTACCGTGTTGGAGCCGATGATCAAGTGCTCCGTCGGATCAAAATAATTATTGCCTTGCGAGATGGATACCATGCCCATTTTCTGGCTGTTTACGGTGTAAGTGGCCGTACCCGGCCCGGTCTCGGACCCGTCATCCTGATAGACGCTCGTGAAATTATATCCCACGGTGACGTTGGCCCCTTCAACGGTGGTGATGAGCGCGTCGGTGATGCTCACGAGTTTCATGGTCACGCCGCCGCCACTGCCGCCACCACCGATCTCGGAGAGATTCTTGACCGTCCAGAGCGAGCTTCCGGCCTCTTGCACCAGCACACGGGACTCGTCCGGTTCTTGGTCCACCGTCTCATCCACGTTGGTAAGCTCGCCCAACGAGCTAGCCCCGCCGCCACCGCCACTCCCGGAACCTACCGGGATAGCGTCCGAAACGACAATACCTCCGGAGGTAAGATACAGCTTGCCATCTTTCGAGTAGCCGTTATCCACCTTCTTTTCCAGTAGTTTCTTGATTGCCTCTAGCTCCTTGGCATAATCCCCGTCCAATTTACCTAGCAGGTCTTTCAACCGTACCTTGACATACGAGACGTTCAGCCCTTTCTCCTCCAAGGCCGGGAGAGAGTTGACGAAATCCATGTTCTCGGCTACACGGAGGTCTTGCACGCTTAAAGCGCCCGCTTCTATCGCGTTCTTGATTACAGGGGCCAACACTTTGACCAGTTCTTGTATCTCTTCTAGGGTATGTGCCATGAGACTGGATGTTATTCGGTTACTGTCTCGTTAAAGATTCTATCGAAAGCCTTTTGAACTATCGTATACGCGCTTATCCATTCCTCTCCGGTAAGGCTATCCGGCGATTCCTGAAAAAACGAGAGCCTTTTCTTTCGATCAACGGATGCGTATCCGATACGGGTACCGGCATCGTATATGTAGGCATCTATATGCTGGAATGGCTCGCTTTCCTTACGGGATGCCTCAATCTTTATGAAACCCGTGGAAGACAAGGCTTCTGTCAAGGATTTATTGATTGTCGTTGTTTCCATTTTTATTTGTTTTAGGGGTTAGTAACTCTAGTAACACACACTTCACGGGCGCTACATACGAGGAATCCCTTACGATGCCCGATATGGATTTACCCATGCCTTCCGATACCTCGATAGACCCCTTGCTGTAATAGATCTTTTTCCCGAAATCGGATACGGCGATATCCGACGTGCGTCCATACACGAGGTTCCCTACTTCCTTGGTCAAGTCCAATACTACAGGTTCACCTTCCACTGTAGGTTTAATACTGATTTTGCTGAAATCTACTTTCATATTCGTTGATATTTAATGTTGATATTATTCTATATAGATAAGTCCCGTCACCGAATCCCATTTCACGTTATACCTTGCTCCAGATGTTGATTCCGTGTTAACTTGTGTGACAGAAGGCATAAGACCCAATCTTAAAGTAGTCCTCCAAATGCCCGAAGAATCATTCGAGAAATGTTTAGTCCCAATATCTATAAACCTTATTCCATGCTTGCAATGCAAGAAAGTCATCCCATCGGTATATGCCTTCTCACATTCCAAGTCAATCATACTAGTTACATTATCTATATTTATAGCCTTTATTTTTATGGCCTGTCTAGGACCTTCCATCTTGGTTGCAGCCAAATCCTTCCGGATATACAAGGCTGTGGAGCCGTTACCATAATCATATCCCCCACTGAGCTTATATGTCACGGTTGAAGATCCGTCTAGTCCAATCTCTCCTTTCTTTGAATTTATATAAAGATTATAAAGGAATGTACCTCCGCTATCATAAATAGATGATTTCAGTTGATAATCGTCAATAGAGAACCCTCCAATTGTGCCCCTTACTGCCGCCAAACTAGTGGCATACAAATTGTCCACATTGATCAATTCTGTTTGGAGATAACCACCGGCTACGAGAGTTTGACCGTTTATTATGACACTAGCCAATTTGCCCGCACTCGTGCTGGCGCTACCCGTAATCTTCCCTGTTAATTCCGCTTGAAGGGCGTTGGCCAGGTCTTCTTTTGTGATAGACCCACTTTTCGTATAACCTAAAAGAGTGTTGTTTAAGGTAGTCAGATTGACCTTGTTCGATATTTCTTGACTTAATGCCCAAGACAGATCATCGGATGAGACACCATCTTTCCACGCCATCGATCCTAGATCACCTGAGCTAACCTTGTCCTTGATCGTATTCTGGGTGCTTAGGTCAAACATGGAAAATGTCACGAAACCGTTCAAATTGAGTCGGCTAGCGTTTATCTTTATCGTCTCCGCCGTCTGGTTGATGCTCGATATGATACTATCCTTAGATACCTTCAGATTAATATTGTCAGCGTTCACCTTGATAGCCGCCTCCATCTCGGTTTTCAATCCGGAAACGTCGGTCTTCTTGGCGTACAGGGTCAAGCTCTCGTCCACGCCGTCCAACTTTATACCAATATCCGTGACGGTCTTATTAATGCTGTCAGTCTTTGTCACGTACAAGGATAAGGTCTCGTCGATGTTATTTAACTCAACACCCATATTCGTTACCGTCCCGCTCAACGTGTCGATCTTCTCGGCGTACATGCCGATCTTCTCATCCGTCTGCAAGAAAAGGGTGGACATCTCCAACCGTAGGTCCTCCACCGGATGAGTGGACATCTGGACGTTATAGATATAGATCTCCCCCGTAAAATTCAAGATAAAATCACCGGTTCCATTCCATTTACCAGAGAACTCCTCCTGAACGAAAGTATCCGTGATGGCGAGCGCCTTGGTCTCATAAAGACCTTGGCCCGAGAATCCGGATGTCACGGTACCGGCGGTCTTGACCATGTACATGAACGATACGTAATAGCTAGGCCATACTTTCGTACCATCGGGCATCTCCAGTTGGCCTTCCGGTTTATTCTTCAAGTAGGAGTTTAATTGCTTCACTCCCGAGTTCTTGATATAAAGCGCCTTACGGCTGGATACCTCTACGATTCCTGTAACTTTATCCTTCTCGGCATAAAAGGAGTCATTAACGGCGATGAAACGTTCCTTTACGGTAAATAGCGACACGTCATTGCCTAATACCCAACCTACCGTGTCGGCCGAGAAAGATGAGTTCGTGAGGCTGTTATCCTTCTCCGATAGCTCGTAGCGTACAGAAGACATCTCGCTGGATAGCCTTCCTTCCACGATCTCGAACTTGGTCTTCACGTTCTCCCCCGTATCAAGCATGAACTGCCCACGGGCGTAAAGATTCTCTACGTATATTCCATCTCCCTCCAACCTTCCGAAATAAGGCGTTACCAGACCGTTCATGTTTCCCACCCGTACCTTCACGCAGTTTTCCGGATCGGTCTTCATCCCCCGGATCACGTCCATGTAGGGCGTGCCGAACTCGTCCACCGTGGTAATCTTCATGATTCCGCTGCGGGTGGAGTTATCCGGGTTATCCACACGGCAAAGGGTATCCCTCTTCGCTATGTCCGAAAGATTGCCCACGAAGTTAGCGAACCGGAGCCAGTCTAAACGGTTCTCGCCGTCGGAGAGGTCCCCTACGGCCACTTCCACCACCTTCAGCTCGTAAGACTTGGTCACCTTGTAGTCGTTCTCCAACGTAGGATCGCCCTGAAACTGCTGCACCATGAGGATATCGCCTTCCCGGAACGGGTTGTACAACCTGCCCCCGTCGGTATCCAAGTAGATCCGGCCGGTCTCCGGGTCGTAATGATCCACCTCCATCATTCCGGCGAAGATGCGGTTGTCGTTCTCGCCAAGTAGTTGCGAGACCACGAACGTATATACCTTCAGCTCGTTACGCACCGAGATCGAATCGATCTCCAGCTTGTATTTCGTCTCCTCCACACCGGCGGCGTTAGTCACCTTATACGGGGCAATCATAAAACCCGTCCCATTAGGGAACCCCGAGGCAAACATGGGCGAGGATAGGGAACCGGCGAACATGGAGTCATTCTTCACCCTCAGGTCCTTCAGCCACATCGTGCCGTCGGCGAACAGACGGAAACCGTTCTTATGACCGAAGCCGTTGGCGTCACGGTCTGAGTAGATCGAGGAGTCAAGGCCGGCAAGGATGATGTCCTTCTCGAACGTGATGTTGCCCGCCGCCATATCGTCGATGTCCTTGCGAAGGTAACGCAGGTCCAGATCCTCGATCGCTAGGATCTCGCAGGTATCCAAGGCCGTGACATGGCCGAAGCCGTCCAGCATGACGGAGGATATCGCCTGCTTCCTCGCGGCCTCCACGCTCTCCGCTATCGACGTGTCCGCGTGGGATACCCTATACGCATATCGGCTCTTCTCTATCATGATACCCACTCCCTCTCGAAGCTCTATGGCCGTAGCATCTCCTCCTTCGGAGGAGCCTGCATAGGCTCCATAGATGGGGTATGTACCCCCACCTACGGCATCCAACACCTTACCCGTGCGAGGAAGGGCTTTTTTGCGTGTCAATCTATGTATAACATCGCTCATATCCACTAACCACAATTTTGTCCGACATTTCTATTCATAAGGGATGCCACTCAACTTAGCAGTGTCATCAGAATACCCGACCGCCGTCATTAGAGTCTTCGCTTCCGAAAAATTCAGAGTACACCCGACGACCAGATATGTTCCTGATAAGATGGGATCGTAAGACACGTAACCCAGCGCCGGATTGCCGCCCATTTTTACATTTACCGATATTTTCTCGTTTTTGGTGGTAAAATTCGAGTGGATCGTGCACATCAGCAATCTTTCAAGGATATCGGTCTGGCCCGCCCGGGTATAAGATAACTGGAACTCAAAACCGCCTGCCGTCTTTCTCAATATATTGCCCTTGCCAATAGGGACCTTTCCCTCGTTGGCGGAGATACATTTCAAGGTGATGTCATCGAAATCACTCGCCACCTGCCTGTTCACGTAACTCTTGAACTCGTAATCCCCCGTGTCAAGCTTTTCGCCCTTATCATCCTCCAACTCCAGGCTCACATTATCTATAAGGATGTTTTTCACCCTGTCCGGTGAAAACACGTCAATGCCGTCCAAGGTAGGATTGGATACGATACAATACCGTAATCTCATGACCATGTATCCGCTAGACGGGGGAACGGGTACCCTCGTCCCGTCCGTCTGGTCCTTCCTCGATATCCCGAAAGCGCCGGAGGGAAGTATATGCGCCACCTGCCCGTTGGTTCTCCATGTGTTCGCGATCCGGGAGCTTGTCAAGGGAACGGAAGCGAACACCAAGGCAAACTTTCCGGATGGAACGAGTCCTCCCGACACGGGTTTCCACCCCTCCTCCGTATAAGGGTTATTGCAATAATACAAGACCGGGTTCCCCTCGTTATCCATCAACACCAAGTCACCATAGAGAGCCATGCCCCTTGTCCTCTCGTCATCCTCCGTCACCTCCGAGTCAAACGGATCGTCACGCGTATTGATATAAGCGTCAACCTTGATCCTCGCATATATCTTGGAGTCGGACCCGATAAGAAAACAACCCCTGCCATCGAACTCCCACAAGTTGGAAGCCGAGCCGTTGCCTGTATAGGTCATCTTGGCACCCCTAAGGGTACCGCCCGACGAACGCTTGTCCTCATAGCACAGGAACTGCCCGCCCTTCCATGGCGGACACTTGCCATAGGCCTTCAAGGTAAATTTAGGTTGGTCCGAAGTTGACTTCAGATCGTCCAGTGAATCCTCCTCTATCCCATAAGACAGTATATCGCCTCCTGCAGAGGCGTACAATGAGCTGGTGATCGTCACGTTATTGACCAACTCCTCGAACCCGTAGCTTGAGTCCGTCGAGGCGAAACCTATATCGTGGAGATTACCAAGGCTGAAATTAATGGTCTCGTCCGCCTCGAAAGCGAACGTGGCGTAATCGAAACGTTTCAGGGGCAACCCGTTCCTGACGGTGTTATAATCGTATATATAAAGGTTGGCATTCTTCTGCACCATCATCAACCCGAAAGGCTTCAGGACCTCCTCTATCACCTCACGACATGACATAGGCTCACCATCCTCGTCATAGAAATTACCGGACATCATATAAAGCCTATGCAACACGGTCTCCGTCGAGAGCCACGTGATACCCTCCGCCCTCGTGGTACAGCCTATATACAACTTTTGGAAAGGGAGCCCGAGGCGATCGAGGCAACGCCTGATATGCGAGAAGAGCGGCACGATATCGCCGTACTTGTTCTCCGAAGCGTCTAAGTATCTCAATCGCTCCATTATATTGAAATCCGATGCCTTGAACGTCACCCCGTATGGCGGGACAGCGGATAATTCCTCCCCATAAAGCTCGGAGTCAAGCCAACCGACCCAATACAAGGATCCGGAGCGGTAAAACTTGACCAGATATCCCCTCATATCATCCGTATGCAGGTCAACGAACTGGAACACGCTCTCGCTTATGAGGCTCATCGTCGCTTGCGATCCCCTTACCGGATCTAGCTTACGTACCTCGGGGTACTCGATGGAGAATGCGTCGGCCCTCGCCTTGACTTCCACCGCTTGCACGAGGCTTCCTGTCAATATCTCAAACCGGTTCAAGATGTTATCTTGCCCCTTGAACTCATGATAATACCTAATATCCATCACCTGCCCCTCCTCGCTATGCGATCGCCGTTCTTCAGCACGCCGACCAATTCATCATACTTTATCTTGAATACGACCTCACCGTCCCCTCCTTGGGTCTTTAGGCCCTTCCCGTTGGCTATCTGGAATAGCGTCGCCTGTTGGCTGCCATTCAGGATCATCTCGCCGCCATTCACACGGGCAAGATTCATGTCACCCGTCGGATTTCCTTGAACAATACCGCCACCGGCGAACTTCGGAATAGCAGCAAAAGCGGCGATGGCTGCGGCGATAGCCCCACCAATAGCCACTATATTTAATGGGAAAGGTAATTTTGCGGCGCTTTTTCCTGCCTCTGATGCCCCTGCCGCCGTGTTAGCGGCAACCTCCTCTACCGCCGTTGTCTTTTTAACTGTCGCTGCCGTAAGATCTGCCGCCGCCCCTGTAGCCGCATTAGCAACTTTAGTCGTTGTAACGGTGGTATCGATCACAGCTTCCTCCTGTTTTGCCTTACCCAGTTTTTTTGTGATCTCCGTAAGGCTATCGATCGTCTTGACTATGCTCATGAAAGCGTCCACGGAGTTCATCATGGCGTTCCATACCGCAAGAATACGTTCCCATACGGAAGCGTCCTCATCGCTGAACACCTCGTTCAAGTTAGAGAAGGCTGACACGAGCCGGTCGGCGCTGGAGGCTACCTCTTTCACGCCGGAATACATCCCCTCAGAAAGCTCCTTGGTCAAGTCCTTGACATCCTTCTTCACCTCGGCGATCTTCAAGGCCTCATCCAAGCTGGTGACATTGTTTAAAGCCTCATTCAAGGCATCGATGAAATCCTCGGCGTTCTTACCGTATTCGGCCTTGATAGCGTCGAGGTTTCCTTTCGCAGCCTTTATTCTATCCTCCAGCTCGTCCGTATCCCCACCGATCTTACCCTTAAGCTTATCCACGTAATCCCGTCTGGAATCACGATCCGCCCGTAGCTTCTCGATATCCGTTCTCTTGTAATCGAAGGTCTTGTCACGCTCTTTGTACACAGGGACCTTAAACACCTCCTTCCTTAACGAATCAGCGGACTCCGTTAGAGCCAAGGAGAACGCCTTGCCGGCCTCCCCGATATCCTCCATACCGGCGATCTCCCGCAAGGTCTTCTCCGTAAGCTCCAGTTTTGCCTTCGTATATTGCTTCTCTGTCAAGTAGTTCTCGGCGTATTGGCCGGAAAGCTTGTTCATCTCATCCCAGTAATCGGTCTCGGTCTCGTAGATCTTGCTGGCAGGGACTCCCGCCTTGGCGGTCTGGAACGTCTTGTTCCCCTTCGCTTGTTCCGGGGTGAGAAGACCTGACAAAGTCTCATAGGTCGCCTTATTCAGTCTTTTCAACTCGCGGTCATATTCTGTCTCTGTAAGAACCCTATTGTCCAGCTTATTAGTTAACTCCGTGACAGATTTAGAGTATTCCTCCTCGGCTTTCTCGAGGTCAGTCTTCTTCTTTTTCTTCGTATCTGGTTCCTCTACGGGGATCGAGGCGCTCGCTAATATGTTTTTCTCAAATAGCTCAAGCTGTTTTCCCGCGTCATCGGCTATTCTTGCCAGTTGATTAAACCGTTTTAAATCATTAGGCACATCCCTAAAGCTATCATAGTTGTAACCTCCACCCCTAAGTGTCACGTTATTCCTTGAGGCCTTTAACGCATTCGCCAATCCCTCTCTAGTCCCGCCATATTTAGCCAATATATCCCTTTGGGAATCCTCGGTCTCCAGCTTTTTTCGTTGGTAGAACTCCACGGCGGCGGCATCCTTCAACAACTTTATCCGCTCCGCTACCTTGGTATTGATATCGCCATTGATCTTCAAGGAATCCTTGTTTATGTCATAGGATGTCCCAAGCAAGCCGTTGATCTCCCCCAAGGCATTCCTGCGAACGATCTCGGACTCCTTGATATCCGAGGCTATTTTATAGAGGCGTTGCAACTTGTCAGCATCCTCCGGGCGACCGATCGTCAACGTCTCCTTTTCATAATCAGAGAACATCGCCTTAATCTTTTTAGCCTCCTCCCTAGCGGATATGATCTTGGCGATCAGTATCGCAATGCCCGTGAACACGGCGGTTGGTAACATGGACATGAAAGCCACACGGATAGCCCTTATTGATCGGGAAAACGCAACACTCATAGTTGCCGCCCCACTTCGAGCTTTCCATGCGATCTCATCAAAAGCGGTCCCGGCAACTTTAGCGGCCTTCGATGCGGCAACCATAGCCGATCGTTGGGCGATCGCCAATTGGCTCACTAGCCATTTGAAGAAACGTCCTAAAGTGCCCCCAGTAAGTACCGCTACCAATTGAGCGACCAAAGCGTGGATATTCTTCGTGGCCAGCTGAACCGACTTAGTGATGGAATCAATCAATCTCTTATATGCGTCCTGTATGCCCATATTCTGGGTAAACTCCTGAAAAGCGTTTTTCAAGCGATTAAGGGAGGTCTCGATATTGTCCGTATCGACATTCGGGAGCATCTCGTCGAGAGCGGCGGCTAACTTTGGCAAGACATCCGCGGAAAGCAATTTCCCCTCCTTCATGATCTTGTCAAGCCCCGCCACCGTCGTACCAGCGGCCTTCGCCATCGCCTGCATGGCGATAGGGAGACGCTCACCCAGCTGTCCCCTCAGCTCCTCGGCCTGTATCTTTCCCTTACCCATCATTTGCGTGACGGCGAGGAACACCCCGTTCGTCTCGTCAGCGGATAGCCCGAAAGCACCCGAGGCGCGGGATAAGGACTCGAACAGCTTCCGTTGATCCTCCATCGGCATGTTGGCGTTGCTGGCCGCGGCCGTGAACTTGGCGAAATTCCCGGTCAAGTCATTGACGTAGACCCCGTATTTCCTCGCTAGATCCGTCGTAAAACGAAGGTTGTCGGCGAACCCTGCCGCACTCCCCGACACGTTCTTCAACGCCGTCGTGGCCTTGCTTGTCTCCCTCGCCACCTGTATCAACTGTGAGAAGAAGCTTGACAGGCTCACACCAGCGAAACCCATGGCGGCAGCGAACGTGAGGATCTGCGCCTGCATGGAACGGAAAGCGCTTTTCACGCTATTCGTACCTTTCTTGAAATTCTCCGTGAGGAGATTTATTGCGACGCTGAATGATAATTTTCCCGCCATATCAATTATCGTTTAAGTAGTGATTGAACTCCCCGGACATGAACCGGTCAAACATTCCCTTGTTACGGTCCATCTCCTCCGCTGCTTTCCGCTCCCGCTCCTCGACCTCCCACGGGAAAACATAGAAGTCACGTACCGTACGGATCTTCCTCGTATCAATGTGCGGGGCCACGGCGAGAAACGTCCAAAGCCTCTGGCTCTCCATCCCCTCGCGCTTACGCCTGTCCAAGGCCCTCACGAGAGCCGGGATATCCGAGATCTCCAGCTCATCCATGACATAATGCGGATCCAGCCCGCCGGATACGATAAGGTCTGAGGCCAAGTCGCACATGCGGTATCCATCGCCTGATCCGCCAGCCTCTCCCTTATCCACCGTATCCGTGAACTGCGCCAACAACACGTTCTCCAATTCCATCTCGCTCAACATGGCCGACAGCTGCTTCTCATTCCCCGCCACCTCAAGGAACGTCCCGTATGCCATCCTCTCCTTGTTATTCGCCAGCACGGAACAATACAGGAGCCTCGTCAACTCCTCACGATCCGTATAATCGAAATCCGTGAATGGCTTGCCTAGCATCTGCTCCGTGCGGATGATCGCCTTGATCGTTAACCTGATATTGTATCTCATATTCCCTCTAATAAAAAGAGGGCGACGTGAATCGCCTCCCTCCGTTAACACTCTTGTAATAAACCTACCTTATCCACCAGCCGAGACCGCCCCATCCTCCAGAGGCCCCGTTCCTTGCAGGGTACAGGAGCTGGTACAGATAGCCCCGTTCTGGGCCGTCATGTTTAAGGCCGTGATGATAGCTTTGCCCTTTACGACCTCCGCGTCCTTGGTGAAGTCCCCGTTGGTCTCCTTCGCCTTCGCCATGATAAAGTCCACCGGGATCCGGCTAGCCATCAAGTCTTTCAGTTTCTTGAATGACAGATGCCCCTCCTTGAAAGATATCATGGACTCGCTGGAGATCGTATAACCGAGCTGCCCGGTCAAGAACTCCTTCCAGTTGCCGGACATCTTGTTGGACGTGTCTACCGTGTCGGCAGACAGATCTATATTGCACGATGTCCCGAAAGCGATCGGTAACGTGCCCGAACCATCGGTGACGAAAAGCATCAGTTTGTCACCCATTAGGGTATCAATCGCAGAATCATAAGTTGTCGTCATATTTTTTATGAATTAGAAATTTCAAATAATAATACCTGAATAAACTTTTTATCCTCATAATCTTCGGTCGAGTCTTTCAGCCTTATCCGAAGCCCGTTAGATTGATCGCCCTCCAATACGCCTAATATTAATTCGGCGATATCCTGGCTACGATCATAGTTATCACTTACAACATTTATAAAAACTCGGCACTGCTGACTAAAAAGTCCCATTGCGGTGTATTGTGTAGAATACTCATCACGCACATAAAGGATAAAATCACCCTCCGTACCCTTTGGTGCGTATAATGGGAAAATCTTTTCTCCGATTAGAGCAGATAAGTCACCATTCTTTAAAAGTATCTGCCGGATAACTGTCGTTACTTTCAATTTAGATTCACCCCGTTTTATCATCGCCTGTTATTAATTCGTTGAACCGCCCTTTCTACCCCAGAATACAAAAGCCCCATCGCTTTAGGTTCCTCGCTCACGAGCGCATCCGACCAAAAATTATTGGCGGGCATGATCCCTCGTCGCCACCCCTTTTTGGTATACCTCATTTTTGTTCCTTTATCGACAAGGTGCGCATGGCTACCGGCGGGTCGGGCGAATCCAGAAAGAGCCCCTAGCTTAGTACGTTTTACCTTATTTGTAAATGATTTCATCAGGTTGTCCGTAACACCGCCAGGGGTTTTCAGTCTTTGTCGTAAATTACGCTTACCCGCCGTTTTAAAAACACTTACTGCGGAGCGTAAACCTGCCTTTATTGCCCGATCCTTTTCAAAGTCCTCGAGCCCTTCAACGAGATTAACTACCGCCTCACGATCTATTAGTTTTACTGTAATCATCACGTATTCATTTTTGATAATGTAACCAGGTAAGTATTATCAGATCTTTGCCAGTCAAGCAAAGAAATAGAATAATAACGCCCTTGATATAGCACTCTTTGTTTTTCGTTTATGACCGGATGATAGCGCACTTGGAATATCAAGGTATTTCCTGTAAATTCTTCCCGCGCGTTCATGCCATCCGCATCTCGGATGAGAGACAGTTTTTTCTTATGCCCTTTGCAAGTATAGATTTTAACATACTCCTTGCTTACTGCCCCTGAGGGAGACGTAACAGCTTGAAGTTCTTCAAAAACTAATATTTCACGTAATAATCCGGCTCTCATTTTGAGTAATTTCGATATAATCCAATCAAATGTTTATATGTTGGAACCTCGCTTAGGGTAGACACAAAGGCCACTGTTTCACGACTGTTGTAATAATCACCGACTTGCAGTAGGATAGCGTATTTTAAGGGGGCCGGGATCTCTCCCGGCTTAACCTCTAAATCCTTTAGATCCTCACATACATCTTTAGCAACTGTTATCTCAGCGGCCTCAATCAGCATACGGATATACTCATCATCCACCGTATAGGTCTCATCAATGATAAGATGCTGTTTCGCCTGTTCTAAAGCTATGTATGCCATATCTGATAATTTTATTTCATGGAAGCGATAGTGAATGATTCTTTGCGGATAAAGCCCATGTTCCAATAGGAATTGGTAATCAATCTCACCGTACCCTTTAAGGCCTGCGTGTAAGGATCCACCAATAATTCGATCCCGCCCCACTGTCCCAAGAAATAATCAGACCAGTTACCGAAAACCGCACCAAACTCATCTGAGGTTTCACCTAACTCTTTCGGTAAGTTATTAGTACGTAACGCACGATAGCCATTTAGCTGCCCGTCCCCATTACCCGTAAAAATGAACCCGCCCGCCCCGGAAGCGTCTTTCACTTTAGTCTTGGCCTTGCCGACAAGAGCCGGGTGCAAAATGTAGGAAAGATTTCCAAACAATGCGTTCTGTACATCAGCGTTGGTTTCCATAGCGACGATCTGGGCCCACGTGATATCCCCTTTAATATTCTTGTCAAGAGTATGAAACATACCATCGGGAGTATTTTCCACGCCCTTGGTTTTCGCAAATGCCGACTGCTCAATCTTCTGTGCGATAGCTACCGCAATGGCTTGACGAATATAGGCCTCCACAGAAGCGTTCTCCTGCACGAGTAGTTGCTTAGAGATATCCACATAGGCGGTCAATCGCAAAGGCTTAAATAAATTATCCTTGGAGAACGCACCCGCCCCATCCTTGGCCTCAGCATTTTCGCCCTCCCAGAACACGTTAGCCCCCGAGAATTTGGGCCAATAGATATTACCTTGCAATCCGGTCATAAATCGGGCACCCGCACGGGCTAACACCAACGCAGACTGCAAGGGCAGTAGCATCTCCTGTTGTTCCTCATCAACGATCACCCCCGTAACGGCTTCGGTTGTTGCCATAAATGGGGCGCGTTTTTCTATATTTACAGGAACCACGATGCTGCGCTTTTCAGACATTTGCGCACCGGACGTATTGTGCAGAGTCGTGGTGGTCTCAATAACACGGGCCTCCACGTCACTCTGCGGAGTTCCATCCACTAAGTTAGCGATAGCCCGGCGCAAAGAGAATTTCCCCACTTGCGGTTGGTGCTGCTTACCTTTCCCCCGGTTTTCCTCCTCATGCATGGCAATTTCAGTATTGATATCCGCAAGACGACACTGGATTTCCCCTAACTCCTTTTGCTCTCCCTCATTCAGCATACGGGTCTCTTTGCGGGTCCCTGCCGTAATCTCTTTTGAACGGGTCGCAAGCTGGTTACGTTCGTCCCGTAATTCCGTAATACTTTTTTCTTTAGGCATAACTCAAATATTTAATGATTTATCGATATTGTCATAATACTCATCCAGCTTGCGCTGTCGCAGTTCCCGCTCGGCTTGCTCCTTTCCTCTCATATAGACCGAGGTTTTTGAATAAGCGCCATCATAGACCGGAGACACGTCAAAAAGTTCCCCGAGTTTTTCAATTGACCTCTTCCAAGTCCCGTCTGATTTTTTCTCCCACGTGTCTTTCTCAACGGTAAAGGCAAAAGAAGATTCGCTAATCTCTCCCCTACGAATATTCTCAAGTAACTCATCCCCCAATGCCGTTCTAGGGGCCTCAAAACGATATTTCAATCCCTTTTGATCGATCTCAAGCCGTAAGCTACCCTCCCCATTTTTATATCGGGCTAAGATTCCTCTCCCCGGGTCGTGATTCATCAAGGCGAACACATTGCTTTTTTCAAGCACCCCATCAAGAGCCCCTCGTTGAATAACCTCCTCAAAAGATAGCCCGTCCGATCTAACGTCAAATAGAAGGGCATACCCCTCGACCGTACGTTTTTCCTCATCCGAAACCACTTTATAGGCGGTATTTCTTATTTCTCTATTCTCGTTCATGACCATGTTTTATCTACTAACCACTATTTTGTCCGACAAAATCATTTTTGCTTTATCGGCAAATCACTATTTTTAACGGGATCCGTTACGGCACGGTCCAAAGTCTGTACATTGACCTGCACGAAAGCGTTATCCCCGTTCCCCTTACGAGGTAAATTATTCTCACGGCGAATCTCATTCGGTGTAGCCGCCCCTACGTTGAATAAATCTTTCCAGTACGCCGCTTGCGCCGCTTTATCGGTGCGAAGGAGAGCGGAGGTATTAAATTCAGCCTTAACGGACCGACGCTCCGACGATAGAAATACTTTCCGATTAATCTCCAACTCTATTTTCGTGATAATCGCTGAGGCCGTATCGGTAAGATAGGCTAATTGTGTCGCCTCAACCGTTGAATAGCTGGATTTACTAAGATCAAAAGCCTTGACGGGGGAGACAGAAAAGAAACGGCATATGTCCACGACATTAAACTGCCGAGATTCTAATAATTGCGAGTCTTTCGGGCTGACCGTAATAGGCTGATATCTCATATTTCCCTCCAAGATGACGATACCGTTCGGCCGCCCGGTAACCGGGTTTGTCCGGTTTTCCCATTCTTGGTAATTCTGCTCCTTTTGCTTTTTATCCAGCCTTACCCCCTCGATTGTCAACACCCCGGCCGTATTTGCCCCACTCTTGAAAAAACCAGAAGCGTGGGCCTCGCTATCTGAAGAAATATTCAGCGATTGCCGGGCATGGGTGAGGGTAGAGACCCCTATAATCCCATCGTATGAAAAGTTGAGCACATGGATCATGTCACAGGGTTCCACGAGTTCCCGGAACCCGGTAACCCTGTACCTTTTCCGGTGAATGCCGGAGCTATCGGTTATCCACTCAATCGATACCTGAGGCGTTGGAATATAAATAATTTGCAAGGGATATAAATTTTTATCTCTTTCAATATAGGCGTATCCATTTCCCGTTAATAAGACGGAGGTCATCAACGTTTTAAAGAAAGTAAAACGAGTCATATCCTCGCTAGGCTCTAAATTTAGCAACTCATAAGCTGGATGGTCTTGATAAGGGGTTTTAAAACCCTCCTTATCCACCCTGTACGTCTCCAAGGGGAGAACGGCCACGCTATCCGAGATCAAATCAACGCAACGATAAACAGTGGACAGCAACATCGGTTTATCCCGGCTCGCTAAAAAAGGGGTGATCCCACCTGCCCAAGCACGAAAATTCGATATCTCCTGTTTGCTCGCTTTTCTTCTTATATCTATCTCTATATCCGTAAAAGGGACTCTCATCTTCAATCGGTGTTTTCATACTAACCATAATTTTGTCGGACAAACTAAATAGCAGCGCTATACCTCGGAGAAGCTAAGTACCCACCTAAAGCCATTAATTCAGATATCACCCCGTCTATTTTCTTCTCCTCGTATTGTTTCGTAGGTTTCATATTTCCGTTATAATCCAATTTCATGACCACGTTACGATAACAATGCCGGTTGATCACATTATTGTCGAGTATAGCCTTTCCCGAGAGCAATAGCCTTTCCATTTCTTTTGTTGGACGGTTGAAATTACCCAACGACTGGGAGATCGGTATCATATTAAAGCCCTTCTCCGTCGCATTTATCGTGAACTGGGTAGCGTTCCATTGGTCGTAACCGACCGACTGGATATAAACCTTATCCCGGAGTTTCACGAGATCGTTCAAGATATAGTCGTAATCGGCGACATTTCCGGGCGTGATCGTTATCTCCCCCTGCCGACGCCATTCGCCGTATAGCTCTTTGAAACGTTTTTCTTGCAAGGCAGCCTCCGGAAGATAGTACAACGTCTTAAAATACATTTTTCCGGCCTCCTCATCGGGGAATAAGGCCGACATGGACGTAAGGTCACTCGTGCTCGAAAGGTCTATACCCACGAAGCACTCCCTATCAATGAAATCATCTACATTAACAGCCCGAGAGGCGTCCAAGATATAGTGCTCCGGTATCCATACCGTACTTGAGTCGCACCACAGATTTATATTCTTTGTCTTAACCCCGACCTCCTCCGAAGGGGAGTTTATCGCTTTCCACACTTGTTCACGAACATAGGAGGGCTTTACGGTTATGCCCAAATTTGGATTACTCTTAACCCAACACGTCTCATCCTTCCAATCATCATTCGGATCTAACGAATAAATAGCGGCGAAAAGGGTATCGTCCCTCTTTAATCCTTTCAGAACCTCGGTACACATCGTACGAAATTGATAACATGGTCCCAACTTATCAAAACCTGCCGTCGTTATAATTATTGACATAGGGTTCTCACGCATACCCTGTGAGGACTGCAAGACATCCTTTAGCTTGCCATTCTTCGCCGCATGATACTCATCCAGAAGAAACATGGAGGCGTTAAAGCCGTCCAGTTTACTGTCATCAGCGGCCAATACCCGGAGAACACTCAGGGTTTTCTCGAAATTCACCCGATCCCGATACGGCTCAAGATACTTATGTCCCGGATCCAAGCCTTTCACGAAGTTCGAGCACATCCCGAAGCTTATCTTTGCCTGATCTTTACTATTAGCGGCCAGATATACCTCCGCGTTAGCCTCCCCGTCGTCAATTAAATGATATAGACAAAGGGCCGCGGCCAAGGCAGACTTACCTTGTTTTCTTGCCATCTCAATATAGACGGACTTAACGAGCCTTGTTCCATCAGTTTTTACATAAAACCCATAGATACACGCGACAATAAACATCTGCCACGGAGCTAAAATGAAAGGTTTACCTGCGTGCCTTCCAGTATAATGTCTCAAAATAGCGATAAACTCTATTACCTCATCCACTTTCTCTTCTCTAAACTCGTACCTATCGTCCTCTATCAAGGAAAAAAATCTTTCGGCGGCTAATTTTATATATTCACCGGCTACGATTTTCCCGGAAAGGACCTCCTGCGCATACTGGTAATACCCTTTCATCGCTTCTCTACCTTTTTCGCTTTTTTCTTAAAGTACTCCTCCATCGGGCTACTGCCGGTTTTATCATCTTTCATTGCGCTAATATGGGAGCGGCTTTTAACCGTCAAGCCGTACTCTGTCATAATCTTCATAACCTGGGCATAGTTTTTAGTCGCAATATTCTGGGCGGGATTTGCGGCCATCTCATACTTTATCTGCACGATGGGACCTTCCTCCAGCATTATGTCCGTGGCCTGTAAATACATCTCATAAGAAGTCGCAAGCATACGGAGCGCTCCCAAATCAATATTCTGGATCGCCTTTCGTTTATTCAATTCCTTTACGACATCGGTCATGAACTTCTTTGTCTCATCGGATAATTTATCCGGCATATCAAATTTCACCGCCATACCACACAGTTTACCTATCAACCATAAAAATGTCCGACAGTGATACATGTTAAAATTTTAACGATTCCAAAAATCAAAATTTACCCGTGCGTGTAAAGCTGGGTTCGGTGAGGTTTCGAGGGGCGGAAGCGCTAAAAAATACCCCCATACCCCTCCCCCCCCTAACGTGGAACATCACCCGTGGAACGTTATCTTCGATTATGGACGGCCTGATGGTGTCTCTTACACAAGCTCATAAGGTTATTCAAGTCATAGGCTAATAAATATCTCTGTTCCGGATCGGTCACGCCCATAAAGCTAACTATATGGTGTATATCCTCAGCCGGTACAACCCTGCCATCTTTCTCGCACATCTCACATAACGGCGATATGGCGAACTTCATGGTCCGAAGCCGGCGCCAGCGCTCGGAATTATATATCTTGCGACGCTCGGCATTATATTGGCTATCATTCTTCTGTTTCTGATGACCCGTTTTGGGCCTGTATATTGTCGGCATAATTTACCTCCTTTAGTTGCTGATTATCTTTCATTACTTGATATCGAATCATTTGAAAGCGATACTTGAAATGCTTTATTATCTCATCATCGGTCCTCAATGTTGAGGCCGCCGGATCCCGTATCACGAATAAAATCGTTTCCTGAAAAATATCCTCATTGCCGTAATACCCACAACCCGAGACCAGCCCCCTACAACAGACCTCGAACAAGTCTTTATACAACCGCCCCAACGCATTTGCGATAAATCCGTTCGTCTTATTCCTTCTTTGCCTTGTCCTCATCCAGCTTAAAGTTTCCCGCCTCATCAAGAAGCGCCTCGATACTACGTGTTACCATCCCCCTGATTATCACGGATACCTTGGAACCCGTCCTCTCCGATAGCTCTTTTAAAAGCATCCATGTTCTCTCATCAAACCTGATCGACCTCCTTGTCCTATCCATTTACGTTCCCTCCCTTGTATTTATTGATTCTAGCCTTAACCGCCTGCATCAAGGCCTCCTGCTTGTCGGCCTTTCCCGATATCGCTTTCATCACGTCCTCGTCCATCGTTCCCTTCGTGAGTAAATGGTAAATCTGCACCGGCCTCGATTGCCCCTGCCTGTGCAGCCTGGCGCAGGCTTGCTGGTACAATTCCAATGACCATGTCAAACCGTACCAAACGATGATATTCCCTCCCTTTTGCAGATTCAACCCGTGACCCGCCCCCGCCGGATGGGCCATCAAGACCCGTATCTTTCCGGCGTTCCAGTCATCTATATCCTTACCGCCCACGAGCTCACGGGGCTTATAGGCTCTCAATTTCCGTTTGATGCGGCCGATATCGTGCCTGAAAGAGTAAAAGATCAAGACAGGTTCTCCGTTGGCCGCCTCGACTATCTCCTCCAGCGCCTCAAGTTTATAGTCGTGTATCTCGTGTACGTTCCGATCGGCGTCGTATATCGCACCGTTGCTGAATTGCAGCAATTTATTCGACAGAGCGGCGGCGTTCACGGCGGATATGGGGCTTTCCTCGTCTTGATCCAACAACCGTAAGACCTCTGTTCTCTCAAAGTCCTCATATCGAGCCCGGATATCGTCCGGTAAAGAGATCTCTGCCGTATGATCCAAGCGCGGCGGTAATTCCAGATAATCCTCGGCTTTCATCGACACGCAGATATCGGATATCTTTTGGTATATCGCTTTCTCCGACCCGTCAAGTATCTTGTAGTCGAATACGACTTGCCCATTGCTCCGACCTGGACGAAAGTACTTTTCCCTGTATCTCGTGATTGTTTTCTCCAGCCTCTCCCCCTGATCCAGCAAGTAAATCTGACTCCAGATGTCACACAAACCATTCGGGGCCGGCGTGCCGGTCAAGCCGACTACGCGATCGATCTGCGGCCGCACAAGACGGAGGGCCTTGAAACGCTGCGCTTTCGGATTCTTAAAGCTGGACAGTTCATCTATCACCAACATGTCAAAAGGCAATGATCCCCGATATTGGGCGACCAACCAGCATACGTTCTCCCTATTGATCACGTAAATATCGGCCTCCTTACGTAATGCCTCCTTACGTTGGCGCTCAGTCCCCAGCACCTTGGAAACCCGAAGGTGTTTTAGATGGTCCCATTTCTCGACCTCCTTGGTCCAAGTATCCTCGGCAACCCTTTTGGGAGCTATTACCAAGACCTTACTAACTTCCAAGTCCTCATACATCAGCCGGTTTATGGCCGTCAATGTAGAAACCGTCTTGCCACATCCCATATCCAGAAAGCAACCCGAGGCGGGATGATTTAAAATGAAATCAACCGTATATCGTTGATAGTTATGTAAATTACTCTCGTTCATTTTCAAGTCTCATTAAAAAGTTGTTTAACGTCCCGATCGAATCGATCACCTCCGAGACGAACCCGAGGGATCTCAACTCAAGCTGTCTTAGTAGCTGCTTTTCGGTAGGCTTTTTCCCGGTCGTCTTCAGTTCCGCCCAATATATCCGCCCTCTGGGCATCAAGATTAACCTATCGGGATAACCCGTCTCATAAGGGGAAGAAAACTTCAGAGCCTTACCGCCCAGTTTCTTGATCGCCTCCCTTAATTTTCTCTCCAAGAGTTTCTCGCTTGTTTTCTTTCGCAATATCGACTCTTGCAATTGTTTGTATCCTTTATCACTCATCCGGTAATTTTTTAATTGTAATCAAATATGCGGCTATGAAACCAACGTAACCCGCCTCCCTATATATAACCCTCTATAGTACCTATTTTACCTCCTTATTTACCCTAGCTACAATAGGTAGATTACATATTTATCTTAAATAGATATTTTTTAGTTACTATAGTTACATTAACTATAATAAAAAGGAAATAAATAAATTAATCCGCAACCAAAAGTGTAACCAGAGCTTAAAAGATAGCCACACCAGTTACATCTCCATCTGAACGTAACCACCCCTTTTGTACCCCATACGCATTGAATCGGACGGCCTTCTTGATTTTTTCCCATCCTTGAAGGTTATCCATGATACGGGATATACGAAGACTTATCCTCCGGTCCGACATTACGCCGACACCGAGGTTCGGGCACTCGTTCAAAATCTCCGCCACGCACACCCATTCACGCTTAACCGTACCGGGAGCGTAGGTCCGGTCATCGTCCGTACGGAAATAATTCCTCCTTTGCTCCTGACCTAACGAGGCCCAATTGGCGGGTAATCCCCTATCCAGGTACTCCTCTATCAACCCCTGCCACTCATCCACCTCCTTATATTCCTCTTGGACGGACTCCATCGCCTTGGAAAGCTCCTCCGGCAGCTTTAGCGATATCCCGTTCTCGTAATGGCTGACGGCCTCCGCCCATACCTGCCCGACGATGTCGGGAGTGAGATCCTCCCAAAGGTTATATCTCGCAGGACTCACTGCCACCCGGATAGGCCAGTATCGCCTCTCCCCGGAGACATCACGAAGGAACTGGCTCTCGTTCGTCGTAGCGAAAAAGACATTCTGTCTAGGTCGATGCACGTCATTCTTTCCGTAAGGGGCGTGGAAATCGTCAGCCGTCTTCGACAGGAAATTCTTGATCGCCTCCACCTCTGCCTTCCTGAACCCCACGAGCTCCCCGATCTCGATTATGAATTTGCCCCTTAAATGTTTCGCAGCATCCTCCGGCTTATCCGGGGAAGGCATGGAGCTACTAAACCATGACCTCCTGACCGCCATTTTCTCCAGGATCGTAGATTTTCCGCACCCTTGAGTGCCTACGAGAACCACTATCTGGTCAAACTTGGTGCCCGGCTCGTACGCCCTGTACACGGCGGCGGTGAAGATCAAGCGCGTGATCCGACGATTCAACTCGGTATCCTCGGCACCCAGATAATCGATAAACAAGGTATCGAGCCTTGGGGTATGATCCCATACGTGGGACTCAAGGAAATCCCGTACTGGATGAAATGCGTTATCCCGGCAAATCGTCTCAAGGCCATCCGCTATTTTCTGCCGGGACTCTATCCTCCAAGGTTCCTTAGACAAATATATCCTTAACCGGGCCTCGTCATCATCCCGGATAAACGGCTCGTTATCCTGCGTTCCCCTCCAAGGGGGCATTCTTAGCAACGCCTTCCTGTCATCGAATAGGTTGTAGGCGAAACAGCCCTTCAACCTCGGATCATTCTTTAAGATCAACTCGATATTGTTTGGAGTCGGTGAATAATTACCCTTGGAGTCGGTATCCATCTCCTCCAACCAACTATCGTTCCCCTTCTCGGCGATGATATCGGCGAAATCCTCCCCTGCGCTCCTCAACTTCTCTTCGGCCAACGTGTGACGGGTCTCCCTGTCACGGGCGCACAGGTCCTCCATGGCCCTGAACGAGGGATAACGATCCATACGTGTGCCGTTCTTGACGACATTCTCATCACGGTCACCGAACAGGTGTATCCGGACGAGATCAAAGGAGTTACACAGTGTCCCGCCAGTGGGATCCGTACCATGATGGGAAAAAGCGAATTTATCATCGTAAACGATTAGTCCCGCCGCCGTGCTCCCGTTCCTGTACGTATAGCGGTTATCCACGTCGCAAGCCTCGTAGACATCCGAGAGGAACTTCTCTATCGCCCTATGTATCCCGTATGTCCGGCAGAACACCCCGACAATGCCGGTTTTCCCCAAGGGATCCGCCTGTTTCCTTATATCTCTCCGGATCGTATCGCCTTGCCGATCGGACACCGGCCACTCGGATGAGTCATGCCAGTCCTTGTAAGAGGAGAGCGCCTCGTCCACGTCGAGGAACGGGCCGTCCTGAAAGCGGAAGTAATACTCGATGTCGCTTGGCGTGGACGGCCAGTACATCAGCCGCTCCGGCTCGTACGTCGTGTCATCGAACTGCTCGATCCCGAGGGTACCGGCGATCCTCCTCGCTATTGGCACGTACTCGTCCGATGTCACCGGGCGGCTCGTGGGGAAGACGAGCCTTAGCCGGGGCTTGTCCGGCGAGTGCTTGTGTGTCGAGTAAGCCACCACGGCGTTATCGAGGAACAGCGTCAGCGTGTCCCATAGATCAAGGGAGGCGTTATCCACGTCCAGCGTTATCAAGCTCCGGCTCGCCACCGAGTCAGAGCGCCTCCTACCTCCCGTCAACGTGCCACCCACGAACCCACCGATATCCTTTATCTCGTCCTGCCGGCCCTTGTCGGCCCACATGTACTCTTCCAGCGTCTCCGGTGTCCGGTGCTTATGGCTCAGCTTCTCCACCAGCAGGGACCAAAGCATCTCCCTGTTCCTCCAATGGGTCTCCTTCCGGCTCCGACCGACGGAGATCTCCACCTCCCTATCGTATCTTAGCTCCATAGAACCTCCTCTCCTCACAATCTATCTCGTTATTACCGCTATCGCCATCATCCTTGACGCGTTCCGTCGAGTACAACGGACAACCCGTCTTATCGGGACACTCGTGTCCATGACATTTTACACTTCCCATAATCATAAACCATTGTATTTACGTCTATTATTGCTTACTCCTATCTTGAACGACTCATAAAATTGCAGATATCACACAAATGGTATATTTGCACCGTACTTCATAAAAGAAGTATTTTTTAATTATGATAAAATTAATTATTTTTCGAGAGGTGATAAGAGGACGTTTCATCTCAAAAAAGTATGCGGAAAAAAATCCTAAAACGACCGTTAGAGAAACTCGATATAAGCTTAACCAGCCTAAATCGAAGGTGCCAAATCCACATACAAAAACGAAACGAAAAGTTTCCAAAAACTCTCCTAAACGGAAACGATAGTTCTCCTTCATCCAAGCGAGGCAATTTTTTGCCTCGCATTTTTTTTGCAATCCCTCAATATTTAATCCATTCAACACTATCACATCCATACCACATGCTATCCTTATATGACCGGATGAACGCCAGCAACACCTCGTTCACCATGATCGTCCCTCTCGTGATCGGAGACAGCAAGTGGATACCTCCCATGTCCCGGCAGCGGCTTAGGGCTACGTAAACCTGCCCGGACGTGAAAGCCCTGCCGGCGTCAATGATAGCGCCATCGAACGTCAAGCCCTGGCTCTTGTGAATGGTGATCGCCCACGCCAACCGTAGCGGGAGCTGTACGCAACCACCCACCTCCTCGCTCCTCATCATACCTGAGTCCCGGTCATAACGATACTTGTTATTCATCCACTTGTGGCGGATGACCTCGATCTCGTTCCCTTCATCGGTCCTGACGACCACCTTGTCCGGATACAGCCTCAACACGTTCCCGAGAGTACCGTTACAATAAAGCCCCATCGTATCGTTAACGAGGAACATCACCCTCGCTCCGGGTTTCAACGACAACCTGTTATCGCAGGGAATGGAGCCTAGCGGGAACTCCCCGTCTATATCCGCACGGTAGATCCTCCCCTCGCCGTCCAGCTCGAAGAGCTTGTTCGCGTTGATGGCCTCAGCGTCCGCCTTATGCGTGCAAAGCGTGATCGCCTTGCCCTCCGGATCCTCGTAATCCGGATCGTAAAGGGAGAACAGGCTATCCATGTCCTCGCCCGTAGTCTGGTACTCCCGGATCCGGTTGAGCAATCCCATGAATACCGGATCCCTCTGCCGGAATACGGTGTCCAACTCCACCACGTGGAACCCTGTCAGGGAAAACGCCTTGGCATCGAAGAAATATGGCGAGTCATACACCTCACGCAGCACATCCCAATCCTCACCCTTAGTCACGGGCGGCAACTGGAACAAGTCCCCGAACATCACCACCTGCACGCCCCCGAACGGCTTGTTACGACCTCGGTAATGGCATAATACGTCGTTCACGGCATCGAGCGTATCGGCCCGCACCATGCTTACCTCGTCTATGATAAGGAGGTCCAGATGCCACAACACGGATATCTTCTCCGGGCTCAGCCTGTACCTGTCCATGTTGTCACGGGTCACGCCACCCTCTATCCTCGGCCTGTAAGGATGGAACGGGAGGCAAAACATGCTGTGCATCGTCACTCCTCCGGCGTTCACGGCGGCAATACCGGTAGGGGCCACGACAGCGCAACGCTTACCCGTATGCTCCACAAGGTACTTCAGGAAAGTAGTTTTACCGGTTCCCGCCTTGCCCGTGATATACACGTTCTCTTTAGTTTCTTCTATAACCCGAAATGCCTCTCTCATTTCGGGAGTCAGATTTTCGTTTCTCATACTCTATCTATTAAAGATTTTACCAAAGAACCTCAAGACTTTTTGGTTACTGACCTTCAGTTCCAGCAAGGACTCATTTTCAATCCGGATGCGTTCAAATTCCTTCATATTTGACTCCACCGATTTATCGATCTCCGCATTCAGCGCAATCAACTCATTACGTGACTGATTAAATACCGATAGAATACTGTCTCTTCTTTGTACAAATTCATGTGTTCCCATATTCTTAATCCTTTTTATAGTAGTTAGTTATATATCCATCACCTTTAAGGGGTAAACCCTCCGCCCAAGCAATCGGCTTTTTAAAGACCCCGCAGACCTCGGCCAGTGTTTTAGTCCCGTCATCCGGGACCTCAAGTATGACCTCGTCATGCACGTGGAAAACGATAGGATAACCCATCTTCTCCAATCGGGCCATTGTCACAGCCAAGCAATCCCGGGCGATACCTTGCACGATGTTCTCTACCAGTTTACCGCCATATGTCTCCTGCTCCTCCCATTTCCGGGTCGTTTGGTTCTGCCCCTCATATACGATCGTTTTTGATTTCCTGCCAAACTTATCCCTAATCTCCAACCGGGCACGGGGATAAAAGAGCTTTCGCCCTGAGGGTAGTTGTACAGTCATCGCACCCAGTTCCGAACGAAATCTTATTCCTCTTTTGATCGCTGTTTCCCTATTG
>OHEC01000312.1_pt1 | contig 29211 bp, 41 predicted proteins | sample 1567141 | NCBI WGS metagenome assembly OHEC01 (sample SAMEA3879567, study PRJEB24766) | human gut metagenome | biome: human-associated habitat; feature: feces | place: USA | collected 1985/1987 | reverse complement strand
CAATAATCCATTAACCATCACTTCCGCATACACCATCCCGAACGCTATCACCTCCGCCCAGAACAGCGGTTTGCACAACACGAAGCTATACCATAAATCGCCATTCCATACTTGTTTCAGGCGAACGCCGACATATAATATCCACGCTATCCATACAAGCAGCATCCACGGGCAGGTAAGTGCTACCCATATCTGACTGTTCAGTGCCGCTATGACGGTAGCCGCAATATGTACTGGTCTGTCCATTCCGGCTTTGAAATTGGGTGCCGCACCCACGAACAGCAACGCTCCGCACATCAAAAATGCGGTGAACTGATAACTTTCGGGGGTAGCAGAGAGGATGGCGGGCATGAGCAGGAGGGCGGTTGCGGCCATGGTGAAGCCGAACCACAGCTTATGTTCCAGCGAATAGTATGTGTCGCTAATGGAGTAAGGTATCTCCTTTGTTTTGTAAACCATCACCCCCACGTATGTGAGGATGACGGCCATTGATAAGATTATGAGTATCATTTTGTGTTCAGATTAAGTTTTTCAGGATATCCGGTTGTGTGGTCGTAGGCTTCCACTTCTTCCACGCTTTGCAGGGCTTCCACATTCGCCTTGTGTTGTGCCGTTACGTTGTAACACTGCAGGGCGTACAGTTCAAGAGCGGAGAGCATCTGTATAGCTGTGTCGCACTCGAGGGTGTAGCTTTTACCTCCGAACCAGAGTGTAGTGGTGAGCATCGAGGCTGTCTTCTGTATCTGGGTGGAGTTCATCAGTCCTACGCGGGTGTTCTTGTCGAGCCAAACGGATTCGCAGTCGAGAGTGAAGCTGTTTACCGCGTCGCTAGTGTCGTAGCCGTCTATCTCGAATATCTTCGCGGCTTTTGCGGCTCCCAGTTTGTCGGTGGGCAGATCGCTTACTTCTTTGAACATTTCCTCCATGTCGGAAGGAAGACGGTTGGCACGCTTGAAATAGATGTTTGTTCCGATACGATTTATGTACAAGCCTTCTGTACTGTAAATCTCTTTTTCTGTAAATTTTATCATAATGTCACGATTGAGATTGATGGTTTGTTTTTCAGTGCCGACTGGATTTCTTCGTCCTCGATGATTGAGGCGTAGTCTTTTGCCGGAAGTGTGAGTGTGATAACGGAGTTGCTGTCTGTATTCTCGATAAAGAACAGCAGTGCTTCGCGACTTATGCCGGGTTCTTCGGTTATCGTTCCCCATTCCTGCACTATGCAGGTTTCGTATTCGCGGTTGATGAAGAAGTCTGCTCCTTCGGGTTTCTCCATCTCGCAGTATGGCTTGTAGCCTTGTGCGATGATTTCTTCTTCAGTAAGCTTGCCGCCTACTTCCTGTCCTTTCTCTACTTCTTTGACGAGTAGCTGGTCGTTTTCGATTTTTGCGTACTTCATGTTATTAATGTTTTTAAATGTTGCTATCAGTTGTCCGTTATGCTCGCATATATGCAGGCTCGCGGAGTTGTAGGGGGAACCTCCTTTTCGGATAGTACCTTGTCGGCGGTCTGAATATGGAAACATAATCGTTCAGGTTTAGATATGATGTCTTGTTAGGTTTGTACTTGCTTTTCAGCACACAGACGAACCGGCCGTTCTTGTTGCGGAAATACAGCCATTCGGAGAATTTTTCCAGAGCTTTCTTTGCTATACGCTTTTTGATATTGAAGGACGCTGTTCCTTTCATCAGCCCGAAATAGCTGTTTATGCTTTGCATGGCGTGTACTGCGTTATCGTACGACGGCATCCGGCTGTATTCTTCTATCGCTGTATGGAGGGCATGTACTATGCGGTTGGATATGTAGATGCGGTTCAGCTTTACTACCTTTCCGCAGAACTTTACTCCGTGTGAGGCCGGCTGTATGTAGAATTTATCGGGATGGACTTTGAGTTTCAACCGCTCGGCTACTTTGATGAATACTTTCCGGGCATGGATTATTTCGGCTGCTGTTTCTGCCACCACGCATATATCATCTACAAACCGTGTGTATCTCACTCCGGTTTTTATCATTTTCGCATCGGCTTCTGTCATGACGAGGTTTGCGAGGAGTTGGGAATAGAAATTTCCTATCGGGAGTCCTTTGTCGGGTGGAAGTCCGAAAAGGCTTTTGTTGGGCGGAACTTTATCCCACATTTTTATATCGGAGCGTCGCTCGCAGTCTGTGGCCGGATTGTGCTGTATCAGGGTGTGAAGCAGGGAGAGTTTTTCTTCTTTATCAGGCTTATCGTAGTACATATCGGCGTATTTCCGCAAGATGCGGTATGCGGTTTCCTTGTCTATCGACATGAAGAAGCCTGATATATCCATTGTGGCTACGAAGGCTTTCTTTGTGTATCCATCCGTTACATTACGGATATTCCGCTGTATCTGCTCGATGGCTGTAGATGCGGAGTGTCCGATACGGTTGCCGTGGCTTACGTCGCCATTGGCTTCGTGAACTTTCTCGCATATCTCGCCAAGCATCGGAGCAACGTAGTGGTGCACGATACGGTCGGTGTAGTTGGCTGCAAACACTTCTCTATACACGGGGTAGTCGAGAACAAAACAGATGCTTGTCTGTGGCTGGTAGCCGTTGTCTATTCTGTTTATCAATTCATAAATACGCGACAGGTTGAAATGAAACGATGCCGCTTCGAGTGATGCGTGCTTGTTTTTGTAACAGTCGCTTTCGGCAGCTATCCAGGCGGGCACTTTTTCTGATAAATCGGAGGCCGGCACCACACTATAGGTGTTGTTCGTGTTGTTGTTGTTCAAGTTGCCATTGCCCATGTTCACATACCAGGCGTTGTTGCCATTGTTGCGGACACAGCTCCAGACGTTGCCGCCCAGGACTTCTGCCCTGTTAATCGAAATAGCTTGCTCACCGCAAGCACAGGGACCTTTATCATTAAACAGTTCTGCCGACATAGTTCAAGACTTTTCGGATCTGACATTCTTTATCCTCGCAAGCGAAGATAAAATATTATCGCACAAAACGTCTATTTCAGACGCTTTCTCTTTGCTGCATCCTCCAAGAGCCACTATCAGATATATCCCGAACTGCAATTCGTATGTCAGTTCTGTAGCTCTTTTATAATAGTCCATTCTGCGGACCTGGCGCATAGCGTAGCTGAAAAGCAGTGCGCCTTGCTTCAGCATAGGATCTATATATGTTCTGCTTATGACCTTATAAGCTTTGCTGTTGATTTCTATGAGACAATTATTCAGGCGTATCACATCATGAATAATCGGTGCGTCCAAATGTTTCCTCCCGGATCTGTTCATTTCTATTGTCGCGTATTAAATGTTAATATATTTTAATGCAAAAGTTGATGAGCCGTGCTCCGCACGGCTGAGATAAATCAAAAAGCGGAGGCCGGCACCACACTATAGGTGATGCTCGTGCCGCTGGTGCCCAAGCCGCCATTGCCCATGTTCACATACCAGGCGTCGCCGCCATTGCCGCGGACACAGCTCCAGACGTTGCCGCCCAGGACGCCAGGTACACCCCATTTTTCATAAGTGTTAAGATAGCTTATCAATCCTGAAATTATGCTTTTGTTTGCCCAGTATGGATATAATTCTTTCTCTCCTGCCATATACTTCCCTTCAAGTGTTTTGATGTAATATACAGCATGCGAATCTGCCATATTCCAGTCGTAATTTGTATTGGAATTTCCCGGTCTGCTTATGTATGGGGTAATGATATACCAATAACCGTCAACGGTTATGGCTTCCGCTCCTTTTGCGCCCGGAGAAAGAAGAGGTCGTTCGGCGGAGTTTACTCCGGTGTCGTTCATGTTTACACCGTTTGTTTTCTGCTGTTCGTACAGCCATACAGCATATTCAGGTTTGAAATAATATGCGTTGTTTACTGAATACTTATTATTTGTATTGTACATTGCTTTCAAACCTGTGTTCTGGCCGTTTACGAAGAAAAACATATCTTCACCTACCTGAGCCTGTACGCCTGATGAATTTAGGATTTCCACATCGGTTATTGTGCCTTCTGCTTCAGAAGATGTTATGCCGCTACAGATGGCAAACCTGTGGCGAAGCCATTCATTCTGTACATACATGGATTCAAGACGTTCGGCGTAATTATCCGCTATCATAGCATTTACATTACCGCAATTCTTTTCCATTATCCAGCGTTGCTTGGTATTACCGCTATAAAGTTCAAGCTTGTCGTCTTCCGTTACGGTTACGCTCCAGTCGGCTGCGAAGTGACTTCCTGCAGCATGGGTGCCAAGGTTCTCATCTATGGTTCCATGATAGTCTGTTCCTTCTCCTGTTCCGGTTCTCTGATCGTATTCATAAACGGAATGCTGCATTGCGTTTGATGCTTTGCTTGTAGTACCGGACGTGGCATAATATTCTCCCTGCCATGACCAATAAAGAATGGTCCTAATCCCGTTACACTCCAGAGAAAATCCTACCGGAGGAGCAATAAGTTCGTTGTCAAAGCCATTTTCCACGCTTCTTTCGTTCCATTCTTTTACTGTGTAATGCTTCAGGTCGGCATCTACAATCTTGATATGATCGTTTGTGGCTATCGCTGCAGTCTTTCCTTCACTCGTGGTGATAGTGGTTGAGCGTACCGGCAGTATCAGCATTTGCGATTCAATGGCGTATTCATCCCCTGTCGGAATGGCTGCGATTTTAGCCGGGTATTCCGACAGGATTTCTCCTACGTTTTCTACACCTTTTGCCTCAATAGCTGCCTTTATTGCGGCTTTGCTCTCTTTTAACTTATTTAATTTGTCTGCTGTCGTTCCCATTATATCACCTCCCCGTTTACTTTATCAAGTACCGTGTTTATATCTCCTATAGCATTGCTTAAATCCTGAGAGGTAGCGTACCCTTTCTGCGCAAGGGTTTCTTCTGTTACATATCCTTCAGGAACTTGCTTTAAAGAAGAATTTACTCCATCAACGAGTTCGTCTATCTTCTTCGTTATAGCGTTCATTTCATCAGACTGCAACACCTGCTCTCTGGTGAATGTTTTATTTAATTTCTGAATATCTACCATGGCATATTATTTTAATTTGTTTACATCGAGCTTTCCTTTGTCGAGTACGAGATATTTTTCTTCAGGAGGAGATATATGCTTTTTCTTCTTAATCTCACAGAATCTATACGTCAAAAGCTTAAACGTATTTAGCTTAATAGGTTTCATGATCCTGCCTCCCTTATGGTTGCTTTTGTGACTTTACTCGATACGACAATTTTAATATACTTAGGATAGACTGCATGACAAAAATCTGCATCTATTACATCCCCCCACTTTAGTTCAATATATGAACGCCTATACTTTCCTTCATCACTTCCCCTTTGATAAATCTCCAATGTTCCTCCACTCTCCATTTCGATATGAAGATTATAGTCTGAGTTTACTTTTGTTTCTGATACAAATGATTTGCCTTCCTCATTAAATAATAATTCTCTCTGTTCCATGATATTTGTTTTTAGCAAAAATAAGTAACATACACAAAAATAAGAAGGACAAAAAAACAGCTGTATATATATCGGATAAGACTACTTTTTTAAAAGGGAATCTAATTAAAATTGTCTCACATTTTATATTTTACACCGTTTTTCAGCACTTTTTTCATTTAATCAGAAATTGTGAAACTCAAACACAACCAAATCAATATTTTTGCAATAAACAAACTACTTATAATTATGAAAAAAAACTTATTTTTTACATTGACTTTAATTTTAATTATGTGCTTGTTTACTTCTTGCGGAAGTACATATATGGCTGTTTACGATTTAGGTCTTTCTTCTGTTGAAAGCCCTTCAGACTCAAAAGATCCATTTGGTAATTCGGAAATAGTAAAGATTTCTGATGAAGTCCCTTCAAAAAATAAAAAGGCTCAGATTGTAAACAAATACAGATACACAGATAAATACATTGACATTGTTTGGTGGTACTCTACCACTCAGTTTGAATTTGAGCTGAAAAATGTTTCAGAAAAAACACTGAAAATAAATTGGGATGATGTAACCTTTATGGACTATACAGGTAATATAAGCCGGATTATGCACAAAGGAGTAAAATACATAGACAAAGATAAAAGTCAGGGAAGCATAAGCATACCCAAAAACGGAAAGCTAAACGATATTATAGTCCCTACGTCAAATGTATATTTCAGTCAGGGGTTTGGCGTTTATGTTCCTTCTGAATGGAAACAAAAATCAATCATTCCATGTTTCTACAAGAGTAAGAAAGAAATGCAGAATGATATTGACAATAAAATTTGGATAGGTAAAAAAGTACAAATACTTTTCCCGATAGAGATTGAAGGAAAGAAAAATGACTACACATTTGAATTTACAGTTAACGGTACATACTGATAATAAAAAAACAATGCAGCCGGGGAAGAAACGACAAAACCCGGCTGCATTTTCATTCATATAGGTGGAAAGACAAACTACATCATCTTTTTCTCATAATTATATCGCCCACCACATTTGCCAGCACATTAGAGCCAAATCCTCTTATCCCGTCAAGTTGAGCTACCATCCGGATAAGGAGGTCCAGCTTTTCTTCTATGCGGCTGTTACATGGCTGCCGGCTCTCCGTACATGCGCTTCTTGAAGTAATGACGCACCTGAAAGTTCATATCTTTGTCCTTAAGATAGGAAACGGCCTTTTTGTAACATGAAAGAGCCATCTTTTCATTCGGTACTTCCGATGGCTTCTTGAAGCCCATATCCTCTGCAATACTGTAAGCCATGTCGCTGTAAATCATGTTTGCTGTAACACAGAGCGCATACGAATTGTAAAACGGTTTTTCTTCAGGAATACCTCCTAGCTGCTTCACCGCAGAAACAAATGTGTCGTGACTCCAGTGGAATCCCTGAACACCGTCTTCATTAATCATTGTTTTACCGATGTTCACGGCTTCACTTTCATCCAAATAATTGTTCCACTCTGTTGCTTCGAGGTGCGCCAGCCAGTTTCTTGCCATCTCCGGATGCACCTTTGCCAACTCGCGGAACATGTATTTTTCGGCTTCCCCGAAAATCTTCATATTTTTCACATCCTTGCTTTCTTTCATCAAGGCGTACAGATAATTGTATCTGTCTATCATTTGTTCGGTTGTCATGTCTATTTGTTTTTAATGTTCATGATTCTTTCCTAAAAAAACTCCATATATATCCAGCTGAAGTTTTTCTTTTTCCATAGCATACTCTTGCAATAGTTTTAACCTTATAATAATTCTGAGCTTCAGTTATTGAATCCCATTCTCTTATAAAGTTCCCATTTTTATCATATTGATATATTTTCTTTCTTGCAAATGCATGGTTTTCTATTCTTTCAAGTCTATCATATCTGTAAAGCCTTCTGCGAAGCGCATAACCATACAGACATGCATTATTTACATGTGATGGTGGTACTCCTATTTCTTCTGCCACTGCGCTTGCTCTTGGATATTCTTTAATAAAATTACCATCATTACCATAGCAGAAAACTTTCTTATTCAATCCTTTTAAATCCCTTGTATTTGTTATTTTTGTTTTGCATTGTCGACTTTCATAAGCGTTCCTCCGCATTTTTTCACGTGTACAAGGATTGTTTTGATTTTGCTTCGAAGTACACCACCTGAGGTTCTCTATCCTACAATCGGTTCTTACAGTGTTTATATGGTCTATCTGTGGATAATTTTTAGGGTTAGGTATAAAAGCTTCTGCTATTAGTCTATGCAAATAAGCCTTCACGGTTTTCCCGCTACAACGTAGATGATATGCGTAATATCCGTTACAAATGTAAGGCGATAAGACTTTTGTCCTAATCTTCTTCATTTTACCGTAACCGCATTTTACAAATCTTTCTACAGACCTTACCTTTTGGGTATTACTAACCTCATAAAGACCTTCAAATCCTTTTGCTGGTCTCCATTCTTCCAAATTATTTTCCATATTAACTGATGTTTTTTGATAACTGATGATTGATGAGATAGGGAAGAGCCATCAGTTAACTCTTTTCATCCGGTAGCTACTCCGGACTATCCCTATTGCAAATTTAGTCATTATATAAATAATATGCAAAAAATCAGAAGAACAGATTGTTTCTTCAAAACTTCCCGCCCTCGCGGACGGGAAGCCACTCAAACATTTTTCCTTTTCCTTCGCTTTTTTACGGGTTCATCGGCAGATGCCAGACTGAAAGCGCTAAACGCGGCTGCCTGAACTTCGTTAAGCGGGAAAGGTAGCAGTAATCGTGACCGGGACTGCAATCAGTGCGCCGCAAGCAGAGCAACCGCAACCGTTCTCATTGTAAGAGAATACCTGCGGAACTAAAGCTGTAGCTACCACACTGGTAGGGGCTGTATTTGCCGCACCGATGAAGGTTACTGTAAACTGTTCGGTCCACTGAATAGTCTTTGCTGCACATCCGTTTTTCGGAGTGTAGGTCAGAGTTACAGCTGCGTTGATAAGCGCAATGTTCTGCGTGTTGTTGTTTGTGACGCTTGCTACACTGAATACGACGGTAGCAGTAGGTTGAACGCCGTTGTTCACGCAATAAGCCTGACGCAGTTTCTTAGTGATGTTTACCGTCAGTGGCTGAGCGGTAGCTGTCGGAACTCCAGACAAAGTAATTGACTGAATCATAGTTGTGTTGTGTTTGTGTTATATATCTTTTACAGGACACCAGGCCGCCTGTATTCGGCACTTATTTCTCTTCTTTTTCTCGTGTTTCATTCTTTGGTGCAGGCTGCGGTTGTGGGTGCGACGGCTGTGCGGGCTGCTGCGGAACCTTCACCACATATTCCTCGGGTTTCTGATACGGAAGGTTGCAGTCCAGGTATCTCTTCAGTTCCACCAGGTCATCGCGGTCGAAGGTGAAAAATCCGTCGATTATGGAAAGCTTTCCCTGCTGGATGGCAGAGTCAACATATCCGTGAGCCAGTTCCGGGATCATGTCGTCCGGAATGCGGGATACAAATCGTTCAAGGAACGGACGGATCATTTTTGTCCCTCCTAAAGATGCCAGCGAATTGATTTCATTGGAAATCTGCCATCCGGGGCCTGCGAGTCCGATTGACTTGAATAACTTCTCCACCGGAAGCATGCCGGCAGAAATACCGTTGAGCGTATTGCCCATCATAACCGGAATGACCGGCTCACCCCATTTCAGGATGACAGCGGTCAGAATCTGTGCGTTTGTCATTGTGCTGCGTGTTTGAGTTGTTTGTGTAGAGTATGAAAATCATAAGGGAAAGGGGAAGGCCGATGCCCTCCCCCGGATTTCAGCAGTTGATTACTGAGCAGACGGACATCCGCAGCATCCATCCTGACATACGTTGCTTGACGGAATGTATGTCTTAGTGATAGCCTGCAAAGCGGCGATGCTGTTCTGCATACACTGCAGAGCAGCGGTGTTGGTACCGTTGTAAACGGCCTGCTGCATGTTGACAGCGGTCTGAGCGTCCTTGTTGGAGCGAACTTCCACTGAAAGTTCCTTGATCTGACCCTGCAAGTCCTTATAGGCTTCCACGATCTTCTGGTCAGTGTACTTGTCAGCCTTCAGCAAAGCGATTTCTGAATCCTTTGCGTTCAGTTGTTCCACCATGTTCAACTCATAACGGCTTACGGGCATGTTGTCTGAGCATACGCCTTCTGCGTTCCATCCCCAGCCATTGCGACCCAGGATGTTACCACCGTTGATACCCAAAAATGATGCGATGCCGGCTGCAGCCCCCACCGTGTTAAAATTACCTTGTCCCTGGCCGGTTACGTTGTAACTCTGGCCATCCATACCTTTGATTGTCATACTGTTTTGTGTTTGTGTTGTGTCGTGAACTATTTCCCGACATGACAAAGGTACGGACGAAGCATTACTCTGGGAATGAGTTATTTCCTAACCTCTTCCTGATTCTTTCGCAACTTATTCTGAATATTTTCTGTGTGCTGAAACGCTGGTCGAAATTGGTATGAATCTGGTTGACGGCACGCTCCGTCTTTCCGATTCGTGCAGCGATATACGACGGATTCAATCCGCTCTGAAAAAGGAAATGCACCAGCAGATAGCGTGCATCTACCGTTTCTGTGTCCTTCCTTCCGGAAAGGATCTGTGCAGACGGTATTTCCGTTTCCTCCGATACCATGCGGAGGATGGTGTTAAAAATCTCACTCTTACTCATCGTTTCTTTGTTTATCGGGCACGTCTGCCCTGTGTTTTTCTCTTGTGTTTAAAGAAACAACCTGCCGCTACCATTGCAGCAGGTTGTAATTAAGCGTAACGCCCAGAAACGGTTCTGTCTTCCCTGAAAGCCCTATCCCGTATCCGGCGCTCAGTCCTATCCCCCACCTCTTTTTTTTCGGTGCCGGTGCATTTACCACCCCCGTCTGTGTGCGTCGGTAAAACTCTGCCGACACCAGTTGCGGGCGATACCCTGAAATGACTATCCGGTAGTCGTCCGTGCGGTATTCCTTCTCTGTGAGAGGAATAATCACGTCCACGCTGTCTTTCCCTGTAGAAAGCGAATCAGAAACAACCGTAACCGTATCCGCTATGCTGTCCGGGATGGAAGCTGGTCCGGACAGTTTCTGCGGACGATATACCGGAAGGCGTGCGGTGTCTGTTCCTGCAGGACGTTCTGACACGGGAGGAGCAACTGCCGTGTCGCGTATCGTATCTACCCTGACGGGAAGCCATACGGTATCACCCTGACCAGACTGCGGCGACGCGCATCCACGGAAGAAAAGCGAAAAGAGGAGCGCGGCCGACAGCAAGCCTACCAGTATCCACGGAAGCTGTTTCATACGCCCAGGTATTTACAGATTCCCTGCACATGCAGCGTGACAATCTTCTGGCGACCTTCATCCGACAGAAGGAAGTCCACATCTTCGCGATTGTCCTGGAAAAGGTTTTCCGTCAGCACGGCCGGGCATACGGTGTGCTTCAGAATATAGAAACCGCTTTCCTTGTCGCTGTCGCCGTCGGCGGTGTCCTTGCGAATCTTCATGCCTTTCAGCACCTGCTCCGCACTCTGATACAGACATTCGGCCAGTTTGTCGGCCTTGGTCTGACCTACGCTGGTCCATGCCTCCCATCCGCGTGCGGTCATCCACTGCGTGCCGCTTCCGGCAGCGTTACAATGGACGGATACCAGGATGCTGTCTTTCACCCGGTTGGCGCGTGCGCACCGTTCCTGAAGCGAAATGTCTTCCTCTTCCGGAACGAGCAGCTGCGCGTCGAGCCCTTTCTTCTTCAGCGCATCCACCACGCGGCGTGCAATGTCGCGTGCATAGGCATATTCACGCAACCGTCCGTCGGGCGACTGCTTCCCATTGGTGTCTGCACCATGACCGTTATCAATCCAGATTCTCATGTCGTGTCTAGTTTAGTTTGTGTGTTGTGACTGTGGTTATGCAGAAGCCAGAACCCCGGCCTTTTCAAGCTCGTCAATCAGCTTGTTCAGTACGGTATGTGCATCTTCCGAACCTGTAGCATCTGTTACATGGGCACCCTGTTTTACAATTCCGGGCTTTGCTGTTGTAGCATTGGTATATGTGGTGTCTGTCCAGTTTACCGTGACATACGCTTTACCTGCTCCGTCTACTCTTACAGCATAGTTCTTTCCGCTTTCTGAAAATCCGGTCTGGATGCCTCCCAGCGCAGAATCAGTGGCTTTCGGAAGCACATAGCTTTCACCACCGCCGCCACCGCCGGCTGCTGCGGAATCCTTGATAACCAATGCCTTGACTTTTTTCACCTCCACATCGCTCAGAAGCCGTACCTTCATGCCGGCAGGTACATTGATTTCAATTACTGAATTTGTGAAATTCACCGTATCCATTGCGACGGGTTCCATGGTGTCAATAAACCGGGAGATTGAAAGCCTTCCGCTTTTCACACCCTGAATCTGCACCATTGTACGTCCTTCGGAAGTATATTCGGCCACATAGCCTTCAGCTCCCTTCTTAAAACTGATTTCGTCCATTGTTTGTGTTGTGTTTTTGGTTTGTAACTCTATTTATAGGGATTCTCCCGGTATTCCGGAAGAATGAACTGTATGTTCACCGCTGCATCGTGCAGCACCTTGTGTATCTGCTCCTCACTTACCAACATTTCGTCTGTAAATTCGCAGAAGATATTTCCTACCCAGTCTGATGCGCTGTTCAGCCTCTTTATGGCTACGGCGCGACAGCCATTGGTTATAAACAGGGATTTGGCCATCTTGTCCTTCACTTGAGAGTCTATATCCGTATAGCAGAGAAAAAGGTTTTCGGCCAGACCTCTGCTGAATACTGCCATTTCGCTCATAGGGAGCCGCTGCACGTTGTCTTTCATGCCCGACACCCCCTTGCGTTTCACTTCGAAATAGATGGAAAGGAAGGCTGCGTTACCCAGCGGGTGCGGCTGTACGATGTACACCCTGTCGGCCTTTGTCTCGTAGAGCACCTTCCACAGCTCACCGAATACCTTAGCCGTATTCTCGCTTCGCTTGAAGCTAAGACGTTCGGTTTCCTGCTTGTACCGTTCCAACTTCATATCGTTCATCTTGTCACGATACTTCTGCGTCATTTTGTTGTACTGAGTAAAAATCAAGGTACCCACGGAAACAACAGCTGCGCTTATGGCCGTCACCATTTCTGCGTCCATTCCGTGCCTCCTTCCGATTTCCCGTTATTCCATCTCTTCCGTATTATCCTTAAAAAGAGCGGCAATAGCTTTTACCACATCGTAGAAACCGCATCCGCTAAGGCCGGCAGCCAGTCCGTAAATAAGCGTTCCCCACCATTGGTATCCTTCGAGCAGAGGAGTAAGCTGAAGCGCCCATGCCAGCACGCACACCACCATACCTACCGCCACGCTCACACCGATTTTTGCGAACTTGCTTTCTGAAATGGCAGGAATGACTTTCAGGATCTGTGTCACGATGGCCGAAATAAGTGCTACGATTCCGGTAAACGTGCCCAGGTCGATTACAAATCCGGCAGTAGAAGGTTCAGAGGTTACAGCTTCCTGTGCGAAAACGGTCACTGCAGAGATCAGCATTGCAAACAATAAAATCATCTTTTTCATTTTGTCGTCGTTTTTAGTTAAACATTTGGTTTTTGTTGCAATACAAAGTTACGAAGAGCACATTGGAGAATGAAGGACAAAAAAAACGACGGTTTCTCGGCGGACAAAAACAAGAAAGGAGACAATCGCTTGTCTCCTTTCTGTGTTGATAAAACTCTCATCGAAGAAGGGAATCCCTGTTTTCCCTATCACGCCGCTAAATTACAAAAAATATTTATTTCCGAATAAAACGGATATGTTTTTTTGATAATTGAATGCTTATTTGCACTTTAAAACAATAAAAAGGGGAATATACCTCTCTTGGAAATATCCCCCTTTATGCATCTAATAATTCATTAAGAATTATAGCTGCAAATATAGCTTTTTATTATGATTGACATTTTGTTTATGCTTAATTTTTAATATATTTATAGTGCATCTAATAATAATCATTATGAATAAAATTAAGTATGAGCTTGTAACACATCGTGTACACGGAGGAATGCTAGCTATTTTTGTGAAATGTTCACAGTATGGTTCTGTAATAGAACTAGATACTAATGTCAGAGTGTTTAATGACGAATGGAGTGAAGAATCCGGACTTATTTCTAAAAGTCCAAATGCCGCTAATCTTAACCTGCTAATCAGAAAACTTGTGTATAACCTGGAAGAGATTGAACTAACTTATTCTGGAGAAATTACATTGTCTAAATTGCATGACATATATTCAAAACGTGGAGCTTCTGCAGACTGGTATGCAATGTGGGAAAAATCCATGAATGAAAGAGGGTTAAAACCTCGGACTATAGAAATACATGCAAATGTTTTGAAGACTATAAAAAATTTCAAAGGTTCTTGTCCTGTCATATCATTGACAGAGGATTTCTTCCGCGGATTCATGGGATTTTTAATTAATTCCGGACTTAAATATTCAACCGTATGCAAGGAAATGCATGTTGTTAAGACATATTATAATATCGCACGTAAATTGTATGGGAATAAGGTTCCATCGGATACATTCGCTTTTTACCATGATCCAAAAGACCTGAACAATACTTATAAACTGAAGTCGTTAAGTGATGATGACATACGTAAGATTGAGAATTATGTAGCATCTGGGACGTTATCAGAAAGTAAAAAGCTAACTATCAATCAATTCTTATTCATGAGCTATTCTGGAACTAGGATAAGTGATTTTGCTTCTCTCAACGAAAAGAACTTCAAGTTGGAAAATGATCGGATTTGGCTTGAATATAATTCCGTAAAAACAAATACACATGTCAGAATACCTCTTTTTGCTCTGTTTGATGGAAGAGGTGAGCAAATATATAGCCAGTATCAGAATCGGCTTTCAGAGTTTTTTTATGTGGGGAGCAATTGCAGATTCAATTCAAGGTTATCTTCCGCTCTTAAAGGAAGTGGACTTAACAAGCATGTAACCGCTCACGTTGCAAGACATACTTGCGCAAGCAGATTGATTAATAGAAATGTTCCTATAACTACAATACAGCAAGTAATCGGTCATAGACAAATAAAGACTACGATGATATATGCAAAGATTGACGACAATTCGTTTGTAAGACAATTAAAAGGATTGTAAAAAGCCTCTTTGCGAGGCTTTTTACAAGTTCTGGCGGAACTTATTGGAACGGCTACTTTAAAAAATGATGGATTAATGTCAAAATCAGGTTTCCTGAGTGCCATTGGATTAAATTTGGAAGGTGATGCCAATAACGTAAATAACGGAGTTTATAAATTTGACTCACAACAGGACAATATGCCCGTGAATTATGGCATATTAGTGGCATTTTCTTGCGACGGATGGATTCGTATGCAATTATGTGCAGGTGGAGATAATGGATTAGCATATATAAGAATTCATTATAATAGTTGGACATCATGGAAACAAATAGGTTAGTACCGTTACAGGGGGGATATACCCCTCCCTTGTATTTTTATTTAATACCAAATACAGTTACAAGAATATTTGCTGGGTTTTTCCCTTCTCCAGAAGTTATGTAAAAGGAACTTTCAGAGTTCTCAGCATAATATACTTCGGCTGTAGGTTCACCTTCTTGGCCATTAAATGCTTGATTAAGTTTAGTAATCGAAATGGAATATTTACGCGAAGCAATATTATGATTAACTTTAAATCTTGAAGTTGTATAGTCTGATATAGAAAATTCTACTCCTGGGAATTTATATGTATATCTATCATCTATTGTACCACCACCATTCTCAGAATTACTAAAGTTTATCTCAAATGAAAATAGTACAACACCAACAAGTTCCGCCAGGACTGATGAAAACTGTTCTGTACCAATATATATAGGATTACCGTTAGAGTCCATTCCTCTTATGAAAGGAATATCTTCTGAAGGCTCATTCAATTTCTCTGATTTTGATATTTCCCTAGATGCATCTCCTATACTGATTATTCCAGTTTCCATATTGCTCGGATTTGAAACTATAAAATTTTTAGGAGAATCTATTTGTAAAAATGATGACATTAATTCAGAAATTACTTTTTTCATGGAATCTTTTGACATCTTTTGTACATCCCCATTACTCTTTACACCAAGAAAATAATCAAAATCTTCAACGGATGTAACGTCTGATAATTTTTTATCTGCCATAATTACATGTTTTAATCGTTTGTGTTTTGTTATATAATATTCATTAAACAGTTTCCTTATTATCCGGAAGAACCGGTCTGTAATAAATTACTTTTTCAGATTCATCAGGAGAAAGTGAAAGAAGCATAGGATTCTGGTCTGGCATATTATCCTCTGATAAAGTATGTGGAGTCACTACTTCAAGAAGCACATCATCAAAATTAAACTTAAAACCAGAAGGAGCTTCTGTGCCGATTACCTCATTAAAACTGGGATATAAACGCTTTAGTTCCAATGCCTGATTGTTTGTAAGGCTAATGTTATTAATATCTGATGATACTTTTCCCAATAAAGATACGAGCTTGTTAAGAAAATTATAATCCAGATTATCAGGATAAAACAGATTCCCTTCTTCAATCATAGAATCTTTTTCTGATTCTGGTATTTCTTTCCACAATGCCGCTTCTTCCATGGATGAAACAATCATTGATTTTTCAAAACGTCTTTCACTAATTGGAACTTCCTCACTCTGAGTAAGAAGGCATCCGTTACTTGCTTGTAGTATCATTTTTTCTTGCTTTTTCAATCATGTTGTCAATAGCATCAATAAAACGTGGATTCCCGAACCTGGAATATTCCTTAATCAGTTCCACTTCTTTCTCATCATATTCTTCTTCACCATCTGAATTGTATATCTTACGGCACAATTCAAGCGAAGCAACTCCCCTGCCCGATGCGTAGATAGCATCGGCAAACATTTCTCTTACATCTTCCACTGCTTCCGTGGCGCGTGAAAGACCGTTGAAAACGTGTAATTCCTTAAAATTCAGTTTCATTATTATCCTATTTTATAACAAATTCCATTTTTAAAATAAAGGGTTTTTGAATACCCGTTTGGGGGCACATATTCTGCGGTACCTGTAAATCCAGTAACTGAATTACCTCCTTCTCTCATTGATATTTGAGTAGGATTTATAATCATACTAGAATCTCCCATCTTTAATCTTATATCTCCGTTTGTTATCTGAGTGCTCTTGTCACCGCTGTTCATTCTTATGTCAAACGGGTATAGGTAAAGCGTTTCCCCTTCAATATTTTTCAATGATATTGCAGCTGATTCATATTCTGAATTGTCGTAGAAAAACCAGCTAGAAAGCACATTTCCTGTACTTGAAACTAAAGCCATTTGTCTTGAATCAGGGTCTAATATAATTCTGTTTCCATCTGAATTAGTAACAACACCTCCAGTGAAAGTACCTGTAGCAGATTTCAACTCACCGGAAAAAGATCCACTCGTAGCTACGACTTCACCTTGTATGTGTGCTTTTGTAGCATACATCTCACCAGATTCCGTCACACGGAATGGAGCAGAAGCGCGATTCTCGTAAGTGCTGCCGGCAAAAATACGCACAAGACTTCCCTGGTTGCTTCCTGTCATACCTGCAGTAACCGTACCGTCGTTTTTCTGTATAAGCAAGTCATTCCCCTGAAACAACTGTATCTTTGCATTCTTTGCTATAATCAGTGATGTAAAAATAGAACCTACATTAGCCCCAAACTTTTTCCAATATTGCGTATTAGCGTATGTAATGCTGCTGCTCGATACATGCGTTTTCAAACACTGGTATGCGTCCCATCCGGTTTCAACAGCATTGTTTCTTACCAATACTACATCTATATAACGAACAGGAAGGCTTCCGTCTTTCACATCGCTGTCATTACGGTATTCCGTGTTCAATGCCCATTCAGAATCGCGGATTACACATCCCTGAAGACCGTCTGCCCCTTTCTCGCCAAGCTGTGCAAATACAGCAGGAGTAGAGAACAACCCCCATTCTCCATCTGTTGATTTCCTTCTTTTAGAGACCCATTCGTATGGATAAGACACAGAAACACCTGAAGGTGAGCGTGTCCATCCACTTGGTATGTAATCATCTATCTGTGCTGTTGTTGGAGTTGAAGGGGTTGAATTTATTGTTGTTCGTGTGTAAATTTCTTCAGTATAAGGTCCGTCTTCGCCTTTTTGAGCAATTATTTCGTATTCTAAAGAGTTTTGTTCTCCCGTTAGTATATATCCTCCATCTTCAAATATAAATCTATTCCCATCATTATCTGTCCAACACCATAAAGGAGGATCGTTAGTTGCATTTTTTGCAGAAAATGAAGAACCACACATTGTTACAACACCCATTTCAGGAACCTCCATGCCAGACTCCCACCTTCCAATATAAGTTAACCCAGCTCCATCTTCACCCTTATCTACTTGTAGAAGCCAATCAGCATTTTCCTTGGAAGGTTCTGTTTCTGTTCCGTCTTCTGCTACACATAGCCACAATATACCATCATGGCTTACACGGTCATAAAATTCATATTTTGTGCCACTTTCCCATTGACCTCTGTCATTTGCCACAAGAACCGGCGTTCCATCTGGTCTTACTTGATTTATTGTACCAGTGAAATACACAGAATTAAGGTACATGGAGTAACCAGACATGTTCAGCCCGAATATGTTCAAATTAGTCAGGTCGCCATACTGCATGGCAATATTCCCAACCGTAAATTCCCAGTCATTCTGTTTCCAGAGAAGTCGGGTATATGATCGTGTTTCGTATGCGGAGCTTTGTCTTGCTTCATCAGTAAAGTTCCCGTAACATGAAAAGTTCATCTGCGGCTGTGGATGAATAGTATATCCAGGACGAAGCGCATAACGGAATGTCTCATTATTATCTCCCGACACCTCCGTCACGCGAAAATAGGTGGTTGCAAATCCGGAAAATTTGAAGTTACCTTTGCTGTCGTCAGAATCCTCGGTAGCATCCCTTTCATCGCCAAAATGGAAGATACCAAGTGCAATGTCATCCTTAGATACCGCACCAAACTCTCCATCTTCCAGCTTTAGTGTACAAGTTCCAGTTGTAAGCTGATTACCTTCCGAATCCGTATCAGGTGTGCATGACAGAATAATTCCAGCACCAGGTACACGCCATTTAATCCCCAGGAAAATCTCTACACGGTTGTACCGGAGTTCAGGAACCTCCAGAAATTCCCACAGGCGAAGTCCGCGCATTTCTCCGTATCCTTTTTTATCTATCTTTGCGCCAAAACCGGTTAAACCTTCGGCAAAACCTTTCTCTCCCACCACAATTCCTGCCATCATCGTAAGCAAGAATTTTGTGGAGTCTTCACGGTCTTTATTGATAAGGTATTGTCTGAGAAGGTCTAAATATTTTCCAGTAAGCAACTTGGTTGTGGGCACGGATTCGTCGCTTTGAAGGAAATCTCCCTCATCTCCCTGGCGTGCCACATCCGTAATCTGCTTGTCGTTGATAACCAGTTTCCCGATAATGGAAAGCGTGCCCTGCACAATAAAGGAAGTGAAACGTTTCAGCGGACGGATCAATCCTTCTGCGGTCAGTTCGAACAGTTCCTTCCATCCGGCTGCATCCTGGTCATTACCTTCAGGAGTAGAAAGCTTACCGTAGTCCAGTGTAATTTCACGGTCGAGTGTGGCAGCTTCCAGACTGTCGGTGGCGGTAATGCTTCCGATACGTATGTAATAGAAATCTTCGCTGGGATTCTCTCCGCCGATGCTTCCGTCAGTAGCATAGTCGTTCACGGAAAAAAGCACCATGGCATCGTCAGAATCACGTTCCAGACGGGCATAGATGTAGTGTGCCTCCTTGCGGCTCAGACGGGTGTTGTATCCCGTCAGCGTCCAGCTTCGGTATTCTCCGTTGGGCAGATAATCTATGCCGTAGCTTTTCTGCGGAGCCACCATAATGGTACATCCCGGAACCACCCCCACCTGAATCAGGTTGGGGTTTTCCAGTGCATTTTCTATCATGGACACGCCCTGGTAAGAAATTCGGTATGCGTTACTCTGGTAATCGGTTATCATTTCCCTTTTCTGTATTTCTGATTCATTTTCTCAATTTCCTTGGCTTCCTTGGCCATGGCATTCATAATTCCAAGGATGCGGACCGCCTCGCTGTCGTACACTGCGTCGTAGTCACTGAATCCCTGATACTTCATGATGTTGTTAATCATTTCCACCTCTATCTTGATAGGGTTCTGCCGTCCGTTCTTTTTTCCGTTAGGCGTGAACAGCTCCGGATACATGCGTGCGTAGGCTTCCTGCACACTCTGGAAATACTGCACCATGACGGGGAACATGCGGGCTTCTACCATGCTAAACCAGCGGGCGTTTTTCTGTATCTGCCCGGAGTTGAACGACCACACGCGGCGCTTACACTTGCGCAGGTAGCGTCCTTCGCGTATCTCTCCCGTCTCGCGCACCGATTCGTTGAACAGCGTGGCCAGAAACCGGCAGCGTGCCTGCTTCATGCGGCGCAACTGCATCCGGATGGCGGCATGGGTCGATTTTCGCCTTACAAGCGTCTGTAGAACCTTCTGTGCATCCCAGTACATGATAAGCAGGTTCTGTGCGGACTGGTACTGCGCAAAGCTGACATCGGACATCACATCTTTTGGTGCTTTCACACGAAGGGTCCCCATACGAAGGCGGATAATTCCGTAGGGAGTGACTGTGCGTGCAAAAGGATTGTCCAGGAAACTGAGCTTCTGGTCTATCCACTGTGCAACCTGCCATGCCCGCATGGGAATGCGCTCAAACAGGTGGCGAATCCCTTTGCGCCGGAAAAGAAAAACCGTTTCACCATTTTCATCGGTCACGGTGCGCCGCACGATTTTCAGTCCGAGAAAAAGCATGAAGCACTTCAGCTTGAAAAGGCGGTCGGCACGTTCCTCGTCGCCTGCCGCAGCCATAGCCTCCTTACGCTTGTAAAGTCTGTTCACCTTTTCCAGCTCTTCGGTCGACAGCCGGTTCCAGCTGTCGGGAAGGGCCGGAAGATGTATCTGGTAGTTTGTCGTATCCATTTGTCGTTTCTTTATACTCCAAAGTTAGGTATATGACAACTGGGAATGAAGGACAAAAAATCAGTGCCGGGTAAAGGCTTGCGGACGCATGACGAAGATGGCGTTGTCCTGGTTGTCGTAATCGAATATGGGCTGCTTGTCCGGTCCGGTTGTTTCAGTGATCGGCGGCACATACAGCGGAGAATCCTTTATAAACTCTCCGAAAGAATCCTGATGGTTGGAAATGAATTTGCGGGCCTTTGTCATGGAGTAAGCGGCCTCGTTTTCGCTGTACTTGCGCTGTTTCTCCGGACGGCGCGACTCGATGTAGAGTGCCAGCGCCATGCGAAGATAGTCCACCGCCTTCTGCCAAACCGCATTTATGGCATCCTTGTCTTCTCCCGTGAAAAGGTCGGACTTTAGCGAGCGAGTGCACCATTTCACCAGCGCATCGGTCAGCTCCTCCCCTATCTCTGGCTCTATGTAAGCGCTCTGGCAATAGCGTATGTCAGGCAACATGGCGATGAACTTCTCCCGGCTTTCGTTGATGTCCAGAAAACGGTTCATCTCGATAGCGGTAGTAAAAAGCAAGTCTCCATGCAGATAGAAATACCGGCTTTCGCGCCACAAATCGGCAAACACGGGAGCCTGACTGCACGCATCCTCTTCCAGGAATACCAGCAGACGGTCCACTCCGCGACGGCCCTTAAAATACGCATCGCGTTCAAACCGGCTCACGGATTTCTCGTCGGCCTTGTCGTACCCGTCGGTGTACACCTGGTTCAGTCCACCTCCGTCGTTAAGACTCACCGTGAGAATGCCGGTGCTGTTGGCCAGCGACAAGTAGACCACCGGAAGCTGACAGGCACGTATCAGACGGATTTCGGGTGTAAGGTTTTCTTTTTCCACGTAGGCCGCCGTCACTCCGCCATACTCTTCCATGTCCTTATCGTATTCTTCGCATACCTTTTCGTAGAGTTTCCGCCCAAGTATCGGCACAAGAATATTCTCTTCTGTCTCTTCCATTATTGTGAGAAGTGACTGGTCGCCGCTGTACACGCTGGTGGGCACGTATGCCCTGATTTCTTCGGTTTTCGTTACTAACATAGTCTTTGTGTTTTTCCTCAAAGTTAGCGGTCTGATTCGGTAGTTTGAAGGACAAAAAACAAAAAATCGGAGGTTTTATGAAATTTAGAAACAATTTTAATGCGATTTCGGTTTAAAATTGTTATTTTTGCGGTAGGTAAAATGTAATAAAACGATGAACATGAAATCTAAAAAAGTTATGAAAAAGACTTACGTGCTCATGCTTTCGCAATCTTTCCCGACCAAACATCCCCGGTCGGGAAACCCTACCGGATTCCGTGAGAAATTCCTTTCCGGAGAAAAACGACACACTATCCGGGCCAACTTTCCTCTTTGGGAAAAACGCATACACGAGGTGCAGCAAGGTGAAGCGGTTATCTCCGTCCGTCAGTGGGAAGGCCGTCCGTATTTCAGCAGGCAAATAACAATAGGCTGTCTGACTGCGGAATCAGGAACAGGTATTCAGAAACTTACCTTCCAGCTGGATCGCGACGGATGTGCCTCTTTCAATTTTTTCGACATCGACGGTAAATATCCGGAACTGAAAGAACTTGCGGCCAACGATGGCCTGTCGGTAGACGACTGGAAAGAGTGCTTCCGGGGTTATGATTTCAGCAATCCAATGGCAGTAATTCAATTCGGTAAATTCCGGTATTAATTATGAAAGAATCATCTATAGCCGCTTTCGTGGTAATACTATGTGGACTTTTAGTATGGGGCCTATGCCAATTTACGGACATGGATTATGACATGAGTTTTGTCAAGTTTATGCTTATCTACCTGCTGATAGATAAAATAAAACAAACAATCAAAAACGATAAATAGATATGGATTTCAAGAAATTAAAATTACTCACAGAACTGATTGATCAATATGAATGGCAAATGGGCCATGGTCTTGCGGTATGGATAGAATATTCTAATTGCACGACTGTTTTTGATAAAATATTGGAAATAGATACTGAACGATTCCCTAATTGTTTAGCAGAAAGAACAGGTATTTACATTGATCATTTTGAAGATATACTGAGCTTTTATACCAACGATATTGAGAGCTTGTTCCCTAAAGACGAAGATTAATTATGGCGAAGAAAGAATTTAAAGTCGGAGAAACATTTCAGTGTGGGCTTGTGAAACTGAAATGCGTAAAAGCAGAGGGAACAATATGCGAAGGATGTTTTCTTGATGATATATGTGAATTTTACAGCCAATGCAACGCCCTTATAGGATGTTGTGATGCTAGTAGGGAGGACAAAACCGATGTAATCTTTGTAAAAGTGGAGGAATAAGATATTAATCAAAACTAAGTAACCATGGAAATAGAAATTACACCCGAAGAAATGCTGGAGCGATTCAAACTCTACGGAGAAATTTATCTGCTTCTGGCTCCCGTCTGTGAATATGATGACATGGACGATTTCGGAATAGAAAGTTATGAGATTATCGACGAGTTGGATTTAGAGGATGAAATATTTTTCCTGGCAGATGGCGATGAAGTCAGATTTAAAGGCGTGGAATTTACAGAAGATATGCTGTATATTCTATATACGAACGAAGATGGATTTGAAGAATATGCACACCCAGTCATACACCTGGAAACAGAATCCATCCGAAAAGTGAAATCAATTCTGGAACAATATGTAAAGGCAATCAGCCATGAGTAAAACCAAATTATATTATCTGTTTTTGGCAGCCATGTATTTGGTACTGTCGTAACCTGTAACAATATGATTGAAATTATCAAAGAAGGGAAATACGATAAGAAAATAGCGACCTGCCAGTTCTGCGGATGCGAGTTTACTTTCGATAAAAGGGACGTGCAATCCAGAAGTGATGGGAAGTTCCCATTTACAAGAATAGAAAAAACATTGCTATATGTTTTGTGCCCCTGCTGCAATGCAGAGATAAGAGAATGGAGTGATTACCAAGAAACCGAAAAACAGAAATAAATCCCCAAAACAACATTGCTATGAAATTTAAACATCAGAAAGACCTCGGTCCTGACGCTATTCAGAAATGGTGTGAGGAGCTGGATGGGAAATCAAAGATAGAAATAAATGATACACAAAGGAGACTACTTTCCATTTTCAAAATGAATCATGAAATTGTTGGTAATTTCCTGAATGCACATAAAGAACTGTCTTCACAGTCTGATTACACTTCTTTCATGATAAATCTTGTCGCTGAAAATTTTACTTACAAGATAGATTATCCTTCAGCACTTATAATAAGTACACTTATAGACCTTCCGGAAATCGCCGTAATGTATGCCAATTACCTCCAGTATAAATGTTTCCAGTACGGAGTCAAGGAAATAAACGTTAAAAAACTGAGAAATATATTACTTTGGGAAGGAGTTTTCAGTGAGGAAGTCTTGCATGAAATGTGGAACAAACAGAAATTTATATCCAGCGACAACCGGATTCTTAACATGCTTGACTATCCTCAGTACAGAGAGTCTATCAGAAATATTAATACAGGCGATTATGACGAAAAAATAAATCAAAAAGGAATTTCCAAAATCTGTCAAAAAGCCTGGTCAAAACTCGTAGCAAAGATTAAAAAGCTACTGAAATAACATATTTACCATGACCGAAAACGATTACTCAATAGAAAAATATGTGTCTGAATACCTGAAACCGCTGGAAGAGAAAGGAACCATATACAGAATACGAATTTACCCTAATCTGAATAGGATACGTTTCCAATTGAAGGAGCTGATAAAAGGATTCCAATAAAAGCAGAAATAAACAAAAAAGACAACTCAAACACAATCAAGTTTACTTTGTTCTTTTCTGCGATTAGTTACCAGGTTTCATACGATGAACTAAAAAATATACTCTATTTCATTACAGATGCTAAAGAACGGTTAGAAGGTGAAATGAAATGGGTGAAGCAGTATGATGAAAAGAGCAATCGAGTTGTTCTTGAGGAAGGAAATGAATATATCACCAAATACTTAAAACCGCTAAAAGAAAAAGGTCTTATAAAGGACGTTCATGAAGACTGTGAGAGAGATATTTGGTTTACGCTGGTAGAAAACATAAATGGGAAAGAAATATCCGCGCATTTAAAACCAGGTAAAAATGAAGACTGCGTATTCTTTTATCCCACTACTGGATTTTGCAAATACAGGCCATTGTACAGGGCCGGACTTCTAAACCCGAAGAATGACCCGCATTACACAGAGACAATTGAACAATATATCCTTCAAGGAATAAAGTATATAAAAGAACAATTTATCAAATAGAAATAAGCCTATGACCGCAAACGATTACTCAATAGAAAAATATGTGTCTGAATACCTGAAACCGCTGGAAGAGAAAGGAATTATCACAGACTTGCGGGTTATTCCATGCAGATGCCGCATCATGTTCAAACTGAATGAGCCGTCACGAGAAAACTCAATGAAAGTCATTATCGAAACAGAGGCCGATGAAGACCATATCACATTTTTTAAGTCCGATGTGTCAGCAGAGGAAACATTCAGATCACCAGAACGGAGGTTTATTTATCAAAGACTGATGGCTGCAAATAAATCCCTTAATGATGAACTAAACAGAAAATCAGTAAACACCGATTTATACATTACGAAATACCTGAAACCACTGGAAGAGAAAGGACTGATAAAGGACCTCGCAACGTGTAAGAATCATAGCGTCTGGTTTACGATGGTGAAAGACATTAAAGGCGTGAGCATTACCGTCAATTTGATTCCAGGAACGACAGTAGATACTGTTGCGTTTTTCCCTCTCCCTCTTGACATAGGTCGTTACGGAGTAGAAACAACATTTATCCCCAATCCGATAAATGATGACCACTACACGGAAAACCTTGAAAAATGTATTCAGGAATCAATGAATAAGCTGAAAGAAATATTTGATAACCCACTACCGGAATAAGATTATGGAATCAAAATCAGAAGGTAAAAAATAATAAATGAAATAATTTTTTATATTTACCGGAGAATTATATGATTGTTATCACATTAAAAAATAAACCATGAAAAAAGAATTTACCGAGGACCAGCTTGTATATATACGAGACATTTTCGCTCATGAATGTGACAGATATATTGATTCAGGCGAAAGGGATATGGCGCATGAAGCACTGGATATTGTAAACGTAGTACAGTCAAAATACGAGTGTGAAGAATACGCCGATCTGGAATCCTTTATGCTGGATGAAAGCGGGACTTATGGCTACATAGAAAAACGTGAATTGGAAGAAAGTGAAGAAGAATCTGTCAGACTGATGATTCAATTTGCCAAATCTTCGGAACAGAACCCATCTGAGGAACTGAAAGAAACGGTAAATGAATATTTGGGTTTAATCCATGCAAATAGAGGAAAAACAAAGCTGGATGTAGTAATGAATAGAAAAGTAAAGATAAACAGACTCATTGTTCTTTGCATAAATTCATGCGAGGAAAGCGAATTGATAAGACTTGATGACATAGCAGACTTGCTGGCCGAAAACATTTAAAACGAAAAAACCATGGAAGAAAGAAAAATAAACTTTAAAAAGAACGATGATAATACTCAAGTTCTTGATCCGGACGGAATGCTTTACGAAAAGCTGACAGAGAAACAGAAGAAAATAAACGAAAAAATCTCTTTATTGCTTTACATGCTAAAAGAAGGGAGCCTGAAAGAGGGTACAAAAGAAGCATTGCTTGAATTGTTTCATAAGAATGCAATAGACATCCTGAACGAACTTGGATATGAAGACAGCCTGAATAAAAAGTACAATGAATACATCCAGGAGATACGCTCACTCAACCATGAGAACCGGGAACTAAGAAAACAGCTTGGCATGAAGGTATCAAACGAGGATGCAAAAGAACGGTTGAAACTTATCACTGAATCCTTCTATGAATGGTGGCACAATGAAGGAACCGGAAATATAGAAAGCATTACATTCAACGAATACGGAATGACTGTCACTCTGAGAGGATATATCTATCCTTCCGGCCGTGAAAGGGAAATAAAAAATCAGGTGGAGATGTTGAAGCAAAAAGGATTCGATGTATCGTCTGTTGCAAACTTCGGGCATCACCTTACTGCCTCTGAGAAAAACTTCAATATGCTGAAAGAACTTTTCAAAAGCGCTTTCCCGCATTCGGATATTGACGAAATAAATACAGCTACCTATCTGGGAGGTGAAAGCAGAGAAGAATATGTGTACGTTATTACAAAGATTATAGTTTATTTCGATAACCTTGACGACATTAAAATCACAGAGCCATGACCGAACTGAATACTGAAAACGTGGACCTAATTTTCGCCGACTGCATGTTTCGCAGCCACGAAGAATACGAAGAATGTAAGAAAGAAGGACTTCATTTTTTTGTGCGTTCTATTCAGAATACCAACGTAAATGTAGGATTCCATACGGAACGTATCGAAAAGCACCGGCAGGAAATCAGAGAAATGTTGTTGCAATTACCTGACGGATTCTTTAAAGATAAAGGTGGCGGAGCTTCTTTCCTGCAAGCTGCTTGCGCAAAAGATGGAGAATTATGGACAGGATTCCATACAGAAGTAGAAAAGCTTTGCCTGCTTGGACTCGCTTCGAAACAGATGCGGATGCTTACACCAGACGCGGAGATATGGCCAATGCTACCAGGCGGAATGCCCTATCTGCGTGTGGAAATAGAACAGTAATTTTATACATTCATTTATACATAAAAATACAAACAGATTATGAAAGATAAAATCTTAAAAGCAATCAACTTTATTTTCCCTATTTTCGTATGTGCTCAAATAGCCTTTTCTGTTTTTTCATATTTTAACGGGACTGAAACAAGGGACTTGTTGTACAATTTTTTCATCTCTATTATATTGATGCTTTCTTTCATCATTGCACAGATAGCCAAGACATGCACCCAGTTCCTGATGATAAAGCGGATTGAACACAGATTGATTATCAATCTTTTAAACGCCATTCAAGGGAACACAAGCCATGAAAAACAGCCGGAAAATAAAGATTCAAAAATCAAAGATGAAGAAAAATCGTAGTTACGCGAGTTCAGTGGCGTAGTATCGCCACCAAAAAATCTATTAAGCGCGACTGAAGTGGCGTAGTATCGCCACTGAAAAATCCATTAATAAACACTTGAGCCAAAATCAACAAAAATCCCGACAAATCAGACGTTTTGCCGGGATTTTTTCTGTGAATAAAACCAAAAAAAGAAGAAGAAAAATGTATGTTATAGCGTGGATTCTGTCTCTTCTGTGCCGGTTGCACTACGGTCGAGCGTGGTAAATGTCTGCTGACGGATGACTATTTCTCCGTGCTTGTCCCATTTATTGAATGTATAGATATTCTTCAGGAACCGCAGATAAATGCGCTGCCGGGTAGAAAGCTGGTTTTGCTTGAGCAACTGCAATTCGCGCATGTAGGTACCTCCGGTGCTTCCGCTATTTCCGGGTGTGCTTCCAATCAAAGAAGGGTGAACCCCTATGGCAAAGAACACCACGCTTGAGATTTCGGACAACTCCTCTTTTAAATCCCTGGAATTTGTCAGCTGTGGCACATCCACAATTTCCACCGCATGCTGCATCGTCTTTCCGTCAGGGCCTACAAACGAGTCCAGACAGATAGTTTTCCCGTTGTTCTCGCGGCGTTGAAGAAACTCATTCACCTTCTTATAGATACTGTCACGTACAGCTTGTTTCGCTTCGGTAGTATCCGCTCCCATTTCATCGAACATCGCACGCAGGTATTCGTTGTTGATGAAGATCATCTTTCCCCACATGGTCGCATTTTGTCGGGCCATGGCCTTGTCGGTAATCAATGTCGTGGCGTAATCGTAGGTCATCGACGGGAAGATACTCCACCAGGCTGGCTGCGGGTAATAAGGTTTCAGCATTGAAGGGTAATAGCTGGGACAGCAGAACCAGGTGGTACGTTTCTTCGGAGGACGGTTCTTACTCTTTTCCACCTGACGGCGAAGCTCCGTAAGCATATTTTCCGGCATCAGTGTGGGATAGGCCACCACATCTTTTCTTTCCAGCTTTGGCGTGGCATCCTTTCTCCACTTCTCCGCATAATACACGTAGTTTATGCGCATCCGTTCGTCCATTTCCTCCATGCGGCAGCACACCGCCGGAATGTTTCCTAACTTGACAATTTTCGGGTCCCACTCTTGGTCCTTCCGTCCGATGCTTAGCCCGATGGTCGGGAAATAAATGTCCATGTGCGCGTCGTCTGTCATGCACTTCAGGTAGTGAAGTTCCAGATTGTTATTTTCGCAGAACTTGTCCCATTCCTTGTCAGTTTCTTCCCAGGTGCGATAGTCTTCACGAAGCTGTCTCAGCTCGTATTCCGGTGTTCCAACCTGTGCGGTATCTTTTTGCTCCTCTCCGGACACGGCCTGCGACCAGGTGATTGTACCTCCCCCACCCTGCTCTTCGCCGCTTTCTGCTTTCTGCTGGTCAATCTGTACCTGAATCTCCATGATGCGGTTACGAATCAGTAGTCCGGCATCCTTGAAGGGAATCAGTTCAGTCTTTACCGTACCGTTTACGTAGCGTGACCATCTGTACATGAGCTGTGGCCCGAGCCCTACGGTCAGGTCGATAATATATTTGATGGCGGTCGCCGTGTACGGCAGACCGCCATCAAAT
>OHEC01000306.1_pt1 | contig 29657 bp, 33 predicted proteins | sample 1567141 | NCBI WGS metagenome assembly OHEC01 (sample SAMEA3879567, study PRJEB24766) | human gut metagenome | biome: human-associated habitat; feature: feces | place: USA | collected 1985/1987 | reverse complement strand
ACACCCAATTATTGAGATAGCAAAAGACATTTAGAAACATTTAGTTTTACTCTATATTGTAATTTACACTTGATTATCAGTTGTTTGCAGTTTTATGATATTCTGTGAAAGTATAAGTTCGAGAGCCTGTCTCTCCGCTGAACTAACCGGACAAAACCGGACAGAAAGCAGACAAGTCCCACAAATTCAACGATTTGTGGGACTTTTTTTATCCCCTTATGTCTGCCCTACCGGACATCATTTAGCCCTTAAAAGACAAAGTTAGTAACCTAACTCGTACCCCCGACAACTGAAAGTCCAAAAGGGGTACACTTAGTCCGAAATTGGCGAACTTCTGTCGCTATTTGGCGAGCCTGTATAAACTTCACTTTGAGCTAATTAACGTAGTTTTGTAACCTAAAAAAGTGAGTTTATGAAGAGTACATTTTCCGTTCTTTTCTTTGTGAAAAAGGACAAGCAAAAAATCAATGGCAGTTACCCTATTTTCGTCCGTATCACGATTGACGGTGTGGCAAGCCGTTTCAATTCCAAGCTGGACGTTCAACCCAAACTTTGGGACGGTAAGGCAGGCAAAGCCGCCGGACGTTCTGCGGAAGCTACCCGCATCAACAGATTGCTGGATGATATAAACGCATCCCTTAATACCATCTATCACGAACTGCAACGGCGTGACAATTATGTTACCGCCGAAAAAGTGAAGAATGAATTTTTAGGGCATAGCGAGAACCACGATACCATCCTTAACCTTTTCCAAAAGCACAATGACGATGTGAAACAGTTGGTCGGCATATCCAAAACGATTGCCACTTATCGCAAATATGAAGTGACCCGCCGCCATCTTGCCGAGTTCATCCAAAGCAAATATAACCTGTCGGATATTTCTATAAAGGAAATAACCCCGATGTTCATTACAGACTTCGAGTTATATTTGCGTACCACCTGTAAATGTGGTTATAATACGACTGCCAAGTTCATGCAGTTCTTCAAACGCATTATCTTGATAGCCCGTAATAACGGCATCTTGATAGGCGACCCGTTCGCCAACTATAAAATACGTTTGGAGAAAGTGGATAGAGGGTATTTGACAGAGGACGAAATAAAAATCATCCTCAAAAAGAAGATGGTTTCCGAGCGATTGGAACAGGTGCGTGATGTTTTTATCTTTTCCTGTTTCAGTGGTTTGGCTTATGTGGATGTTGCAAACTTAAAGGAAGATAATATCCGCAAGTCCTTTGACGGTAATTTATGGATAATTACGAAACGCCAAAAAACAAATACAGACGTGAATGTTCCCTTGCTGGATATTCCTAAAATGATATTGGAAAAATACAAAGGTAAATTGCCGAATGGAAAGGTACTTCCTATTATCAGTAATCAGAAACTAAATGCGTATTTGAAAGAAATAGCGGATGTATGCGGAATTAAAAAGAACTTGACATTCCACCTTGCAAGACATACATTTGCCACGACAACCACACTTGCTAAAGGTGTGCCCATTGAAACAGTCAGCAAGATGTTGGGACACACCAATATAGAAACGACACAGATATACGCCCGCATTACCAATAACAAAATCAGTAACGATATGCAGGGGCTTGACAAGAAGTTTGTCGGCATTGAAAAAATTTACAAAGAAGTATCAATGAAATAGTTGTATAGGGGATTTATCGCAATTAGTGATAAGTCCCTTTATGCTTTTAATTATTCACCATTAAATAGTAACATTATGGATTTACAAATCATTCAGAGCAAGATTTATGAAATCAGGGGTTGCCGGGTTATGCTCGATAGTGACCTTGCGGCACTTTATCAGGTGGAAACAAAAGCCTTGAAACAGGCTGTCAAACGTAATATTGAACGTTTTCCAAGTGATTTTATGTTTGAACTGACAAAGGAAGAAGTAGAATGTTTAAGGTCACAAATTGTGACCTTAAAGAATAATCCCGATGAAACGGAAGAAGAAACCAGTTCAAAACGTGGTAAACATACTAAATATTTGCCCTATGTTTTCACGCAGGAGGGAGTAGCCGCCTTGTCCGGTGTGCTACGCAGCCCTATTGCCATACAGGTGAATATTTCCATCATGCGGGCATTTGTAGCCTTACGTCAAATGATAACAGGTTATCAAGAATTACTAAAGCGTATTGAAGAACTGGAAGAAAGTACGGATGCACAATTCAGCGAAGTGTACCAAGCACTTACCCAGTTATTAAGCAAACCCGAACCGAAGCCACGCAAACCGATAGGATATAGAACCTATGATGAATAACTGTTTAAGGTATTCGGTTGTCTAAGGGGTGTCACCAGTGATACCCCTTTTTCAGTTCCCTAAAATAATGTATCCCAATCACAAATTTTAGCAAAGTTACAGCCCGGCAGGGACAAATACCAAATCCGAGCCGTTCCGGTTTTCTAAAAAATCTCCACACCTACGGGTCGTGTTTTTTGAAAAGATATGGTTGAAGTCCCCGCCAAACTGTGGGTGTCCGGCAAAATTTCTTATTGTTTAATTTAAAATTCAGTAGTCATGAAAACAACAGAATTTACCATGCCGGAAATCACTATCTCTTATAAAGACAATGTAAAAGCATCCGAAAGGGTGAAAATACTCTCATCCGAAACGTCCTACTCTTACCTGAAACCGTTCTATATCGAATGTATGGAACACCACGAAGAAAGTTATGTAATGTTCCTCAACCGGGCAAACAAGGCTTTAGGCGTTTCCCTGATTTCCAAAGGCGGGATGGCTGAAACTGTAATGGACGTGAAAATCATCCTGCAAACCGCCCTGAAAGTCCATGCTTCGGGCATAATCCTCTCACATAACCACCCATCGGGTAACCTACGTCCGAGTGAACCGGACAAACAAATCACCTCAAAAATAAAAGAAGCCTGCAAGGTCTTGGATTTACACTTGTTAGACCATATCATCCTGACAGAAGAAAGCTATTATAGCTTTGCAGACGAGGGGCTTATCTAAGCCCTTTTTTTTGTTACTGGCAACAAAAACACAATATCCTACTTTTAAAATAAAACCATTTTCCCTATTTCTCTTATTGTAAATCTTCCTCTTAGGCAGTCCCCAGCCGGAGCAGTCATTATCGTATCACATAGGCAAAGGTATTTCCGTGTTCTTCAGGGCTTTGCAAGGTCAAGCCCTAAAGGGTTTAAATAAAAATCGTCCTGCTGTACTTCGTCCAGAGAGTATTTTTCTTTAAAACCTTGCAAAGCCTAAACACTACCCTTTAAAGCTTATATGAAACGAAAACGACCGCCCTGACCGGAAACGCATAAAAAAAAAAGTCAGATTTACGAGAAACAGGAAAAAAGGTTATGAAACTTCAACTCCCTTACCTCTCAAATCCGCATAAATTTAAAAATACAGAAGTCATGGAAGCAGTAACATTATCAGAAGCAAGAGTTTATGTAGGTACTTACAACAAGTATAACAACGGTTCACTTTTCGGCAAGTGGTTAGACCTTTCCGACTATTCGGATAAGGACGAGTTTTTGGAAGCCTGCCGGGAACTCCACAAGGACGAAGAAGATCCGGAACTAATGTTTCAGGACATCGAGAACATACCCGAAGCCCTGATTTCCGAAAGTTGGCTTTCTGATAAGTTCTTTGAGCTACGGGATGCCATCGAAAAACTAAGCGAAACCGAGCAGGAAGCGTTTTTCGTATGGTGCGACCATCACAACAGCGATATAAGCGAAGAAGATGCGGACGACCTTGTTTCTTCCTTTGAGGACGAATATCAGGGAGAATATAAAGACGAGGAAGATTACGCCTATGAAATCGTAGAGGAATGTTACGACCTGCCGGAGTTCGCAAAAACCTACTTTGATTATTCGGCTTTTGCCCGTGACCTGTTTATGACTGATTACTGGATGGATAACGGTTTTGTTTTCCGTTGTGCCTGATTACTAACCGGGTGGAGCAATCCACCCATAACACACCAAGACAATGAAAGTATATAATAAGATAACGACTTTTTTACGATGGTTTATACTTGCTTTTATCATCTATCAGGCAGCCACCAGCACCGCCGGAATGTGGATAGCCCTAACCATAGGCTTTTTTATTATCCGGTTCGTTCTCCGGCTGTTTATCTCTGCCGTTTACCTGTTTTGCATGGCGATTATTTTCATTGTGCTGCTTTCGCTTTTGATTATCTGACAACTCATTTTAAATTATAACGATATGGAAACTTTAAACAAAAACGGGGTAAGCATTACCCAAACACCGGGAGAGGAAAAATATGTAAAATGCTGTTTAGGCGCATTCAGGGGACAGATTTATTTTCAGTATGATTATCGCCATACAGATATGGAACTGTTCAGCACAGTGGCTAAAACACTTGCCGAATGCCGCCGCCAGCGGGATGAATGGATAGCGAAAAAAGAAAAGAAACAATAACGATATAAATAAGTACATTTATGAAAACGACAGAAGTAAATAACAAGATTATCGGCAGACGTTGCAAGTGCATATTTGCAGGATTACTGGTAACGGGTGTTATCGAAGCCGTAGAGGAAAACGAATATTCCGTGCAAGTGAAAGTACGTTTTGACACGCCGCACCAATGGGGTGATGAACTTTATTCTTATGACTGGTCTTTCGGACGCAAACCGGACGGTTTCGGCTCCTTGAAATATTTGGAACTCCTGCCGGACGAAACGACATTCGATGCAATGATAGTTACTTTCGGCGAACCCATCGGCACACTGGACGCCATTTTTGAAGACGTGAAAACGTGGGGTGTCTGTTCCTTGAAAGGATGGATAGACAGCTACGAAAGCACCCGTTTCACTCCCATAGGCGCAGATAAGGCAGTGATAACAAGTGAATATAACATGGACTGTGTAAAAGAATGGCTGGAACATAACACGCCCGTCAAGGATATTGTAACCTGTTGATGAAGAACGGCAGCAGATTTGCTGCCGCTACTTTCTTTCATGAGTACCGGGAAATAAAGTAGCAAAGAAACCCATATATGTTCCCTATTTTATATCATTGCTCCAAATGTTAGCTACTTTAATAGTTTATTCATTGGAATTTGTAATTTCAAATCTTGTGTATTTTGTTCATTTATTGATATTCTTAAACGCTTCATTGGAACGCATAATTCCAAATGCAATTTGTCTATAAATTGGTCGTATGCTACAGTTGTGTACCACTCTTCATTAGAATCAGTGTTCATTATCTCTGTTCCATGAATTTTTATGGAATCAAGATATTTCCTTTTAATAGATTTTCCCAAAAAATCTTCATCTATTTCTTTTAGTCGAATATCAACAGGTAGTGTTACTGGTGATGAGGACGGTAAATAGAATAGAAAATCTCGGAATGCCTCTAATTGATTATGAATAAAAGCAAAAGACTTAGCAAATTTCTTATTTTCTTCTAAATCAAAAATTTTGTCTATTAGATCTGATTTGAAATTTGTTTGTCTAAACTTTCCCTCTGAGTTAAAATATATTTCATATAAAATTCCATTTAAGACATGATTTTCTTTTCCATTAAACCATGTATCTAACCAATTTGATAGATTGTTAAAAATGGCATTGGCAGCAAATTCTCCACCTATCGCTGTTTGTAGCAAATTTCTACCTAACAAAAAGCGTGTGCTTATATCTATTGTGGCTTTATTTAATCCATTTAGTTTACTTATTGCAGGATTTTGTTTATACCAATCGTATGATTTTAATGAATCAATAATATCATCAATAGGTGACCCCTTAGAAATAAAATCTTTATCTGCAATATGTTCTTTATTGTATGGCAAATTAGTGGAATGTATCAATTGTCCCGAATTGAAACAAAAATTACCTATTAATGAAGTATGTTCCCAACTTGTTTGTTTGCCATTGGACAATGTGAAAACTGAAGTTCTAACTCTTTTGAAAAAGTCTTCAATAGGAATATTTTTATCATCGATATGATTTAATAACGAACCTGTATAGATACTATTTCTTCCTGCCCCATAATCCATCGCTGTTTCTCCTGGAGATGTTGAAAATGCAATTATTGTTCCCTTAGGGGCATGAATGGGAGCCAATCCTGCATTGATACCTCTATCTGGTAATGGGTTATTACGACACGCATCTAAAATTAGGATTTTTACAATTGTCTTATTTTGCTGCATATAATCCATTACCTCATCTAATGGAATAGATGTATGCTTTGCTGATATAGAATCTGCAAAGCTCGTGTCAATAGATGTTAGATAGTTTTTTCCTTCTATTTGAAGACCATGACCGGAAAAATAAAATAGCCCAACATCATATTTTTTTAAGTCTTCTGAAAATTTCCGAATATCTCTATCAAAACTTTCATTAGTACAATCTGTTGATTTCATAACAACAAATCCCAAATTTAATAGTTTTGCAGAGAAATCATTTGCATCATTTATAGCATTAATGAGTTTATTGTGTTCCCCATCGTAATTTGCATTTCCGACAACAAAAGCAAGAGCATTCATGTTTTTTATTGCAAAAATAAGCACAAAATAAACACCCAACAATATCTTATTGGATGTTTATTAACATATTCATTTAAAAAGGCTTATTATTCCTTGCCGTTGCCATTATAAAAACTTAGTAAAAGTTGCTGCATCTGTCCAAAGCTGTCGATGATATAAATGTCAATCGTCTGCTGGTCGGTAGATGCAGAGGTATAGTAAAGCCGGAATGTTTCACTCGGAAGCGGGTACAGGTCATTCGGCAGTAAAACTGTCCCATCGGACATTTTCAGTGTTCCTGCCCCGTCCGGCTGGAAATAACGGATGAAATACTTTGTTTCCTCAAACCGTCCGCCCCGGTGAAGCTGGCAGCGTATTTCCGCCGTTTCGCCCACCTTTAATTTCTTCGGTACAGGCATTGTTTCGATACGGAACGGGTAAGACTGCTGTATATCCACATTGTCATTACAGGCACTCACTAATAAGATGGCGGCCATTACATAGCAGCCCATCAAAATACGGCTTAAAATCTTTCTCATATACATTATATATAATAGGTTAGTTTATCACATGATTATCTTTAGACCGATACCGAACTGTGTATGGAACTTGCCAACGGAAGAACCGAACAGGCATCTTTCCCGTGCGTTAATCAGGAACACCACCCGGTCGGTAATGTAACTCTCCAGTTCCAGCGTCAGCGCACCGCCATAGACAAAACCGTCCTTATCGGTCAGGGTCGAGCCATCGGGTAGCAGCTTGTCACCCCAGTTGCTTGTTTCATACCCGGCAAGGGCAGACAAGCCCAGCGAAAGGAAAAAGGTTTTCTTCCGGTCTGAAAGAAAGTTCAGGTAGTAACCGCCCTCACCTGTAAACTGGCTGACTGGTATCTGCAAATCCTTATAGGGGTAGTGCTTTTCGAGGTATTCCCCGCCAATAACCCACCTGTTCCCGTTTTTGGTATAGGTGGAAAGAGCCGCCCCGAAGTAATAGGCGAAATCGCTTTTACTGTTCCAGTGAACACCGTCCGCCATGCCGCCCGTAACCTGTAAGCCTTTCATTCCCGGCAGACATCTTTGTGCGTGTGCCTGGTTGAAAGTCAGGCACAGCACAAAAAGGGATATAATACAGCATATCCTTTTCATGTTCATTTGATTTTAAGTTCGTTAATCACTTTGGCTGCCACTATATCCGAATTTTCCACCCGAATAGTTTGGTGTCTGCCCCCGTTCTTTTCCACCAGTTCGATAATTAATATCTTATCGTCAGGGATAGTGAACTGCGGAACGGTGTACACGGTGCGGACGGTACTTTTACCACCGATAACCAGTATCTCGTTATAACTCCGCACCGGGTCGATAACGGTTTCCTGAATAGCCGTTCTTTTGGCTACTTTCTTATCCACAATCTTGAAGCGGATAAAATCGGTATCAAACGGAACATTTGAACTGTTCCTTACCTGTGTGTGGAAGTAAAAAAGCCCATTATGCGAATAAATGCCCTTTACCAAGAACTGCACCCCGAACCGCTTGCATCCCAAATGCTTTATTTCCCGGTCATTGTTCTTGTAGATGGACTGCATAATCAGCTTTACCAAAAGCGGGCTTTCGTTACCCAGTTCACGGAAATAGATGTTCATCCGGGTATGGCTGAAATCCGTTGTGTCCTCATTCTCCAAGAAATCTTTCATTTCGATGTTCAGCATTTCCGGTTCGTGTACGTATTTTGCATTAAAGGAATAAAAGCTGCCATCCTCACAAATCACACTGAAATTGGTTTCACCGGGAAAGCCCTCTGTTGTGGCTTTCACCCTGACAACATTTTCCGCTCCGTCCGCTTTTCCGGCAATAATGTAGTTACTGCCTAAGTCCACATACTTAACGGCAGACGGGAAAATGATATGTACCGTTTTGGCAAATGTCACCTGCACGCCGTAAGGTGTCACCATTTGGCGGTAAGGGAGTTTCTTTGTAATGCCCTGATACAAATCGTTACTTTGTGCTTTCATTGAAACCACGCCCAAGAGTAGGGCGAACATGATAATTAACTTTTTCATTTTGGATTGAAATTTTTATGGTTGATAAATAAATTACTGTTGTTTGGCGTAAAGCATCACCTGATAGTTCGCTTTCAAGTGTACTTTTACCGTTCTGAACTTCTTGGCGAGGTATTGTGACCCGCCCTGCATCAAGCCCCTTGTAATATCCATTGCGACCTGTTGCCCTGCACTTTGCGCAAAGGAAATGCTCGTTCCCAGTCCCGCACCGATATTCGCCATCGCTTCTTTTGCCGCTTCCTGTTCCAGTGACGAGGGGACGGAAAGCCCCTTTTGCCCGTCACTGTCGTAAACGGCAAGTTCCACCGGAATGATGTTACCCGCATATTCGAGCGAGGACACCAGTATGTCGAGCCGTTCCCCTTGTACTTTGGCACTTCCCGATACAAGGCTGTTTTTCGGAACAATGACATTGCCCGCTTGCAACGGTTCTAACAGCCGGAGCTTGACGGTCTGCCCGTCCATAAGTGTTTGGTCGTTATGCACACACGCCCGGATAGTGTTTTTCCCCATCGAATAACCACTGCCGACCGCCGTATTAAACCCGTAATTGCGTGGCTTGCCGTATTCGGCGATAAATTCGCTGTTGCTCATGGGCTGCTGCAATCCTGAAACCGTCCTGTCCGATACCGCTTTTACAGGTGCGGCATTTCCTTTTTCCTGAATGGGTGCGGTAGGTATCACTTGCGCTACTTGTTCCTGCTGTCCGCCGTTCATATACTTTGCCGCCAGTTCGTATGACTTTTCCATAAGTGCAACCTGTTCATCCATGCTGCCCGCCCCGTTTTCTTTCGCATCGAGCCGGGCTGTGAGTTCTTCCACCTGACGTTTGAGTTCCTCTTTTTCCTTGTCCTCTTTCGGCGTTTCGTAGAAACTGCCTAACTGACGGTTCATGTCCCGGTAAGCTGCCGCCGAAGACTGGATAGAGGAACGGCTATTGTTCGGCGCACCCGCCCCGAAGTCTATTACATTGGTTTTCGGCTTTTCCGCTGGAGCATCATCTATCAGGGTCAAATCTTCCCCGTTTTCCTCTCCGAGCGAAAAGGCAAAATCCTGCAAGGAGCGCATCTTGTCCGCCTGTTTGTTCTCTATCTGTTCCTGTTCATAGGCTGTCTTTTTATCACTGATTATCCCGTCCCCTTTGGGTTGTGGAATATCAGCGTTAAATCCGCCCACGCTTTCCACCTTTGCTTCATCCTTGTCGGACGGTGCAAAAATTAGGTACATAGACCCCAAGAAAACCAGTCCCATAAGCGGGTAAACCAGCATCTTCTTCCGTTGCTGTATCTGTTGCGGGGTAAGTTCCTTTTTCGTTTTTTCCTCTTTCTTCCTGTCCGTTTCCGGTGCGGGAACTTCATTCTTCACTTCTTTTTCTTCCATTGTCTGACTGATTAAAAATGTTCGTACTGTCTTTACTTTGTAGCTGCAACTGCCTGATGTGTTCTATCCGTATGGTTTCGCCATCCTCTTTGCCTATCCGGTAAATGGATGATACCGTAAAGTAGATGGATAGCCCGCCGAAGAACAGGAGCATAAGCAGGATTACCGCCAGCCTTATTTCCGGTGTCATGCGCCCGCACAGGTGGCGGAGTTTTTCATCCGCCCAGTCCTGCACATGGGTAATTGCCTGATTCACCGGAGAGAGTATTTTCCGTATCATGGTTTACCGCTTTATGGTGTTCAAGTCCTTGTTTTCCGTTATCTCGAAACTTTCCATGATAAAGCCGTGCGGGTTATTATCACTTCTTACGGCGTTCAATAACCGGCAACGGGTGACAAGGCTTCTTTCCGTCACGCTGCTTTCACGGATAATCATTTGGCGGGCATAGGTAGCCACCGCATACGGGTACACATCGAAATTGCAAGAAACACTGTCTATATGTATAGTCTGGCTGATATTGCCCGAAATGATACGGTTATAATACCCTTTTTCCGAGAGGTCACGGTAATAATTAAATGCGCTCTTGTCAGCGAGGAACAGCGACTGTTTGATATTGCTTTCGATAGCGTTCTTATCGGGTGAGAGCGTGAAAAAGAGTTCGTGAAAACGCTTCACGTGTTCCCTTGCTTCGACCGGACGGTTTTGCGAGAGGTCTTGCGATAACGCAAGCATTAACGATTTGCCATCATCCAGCACATAAATCTTCTGCCGTTGCGCTTCGGCAAACGTGTAGGAGTTCCAAACGGCATAACCCGTTATCAGGGTACACATGACGACAAACACAATCCCAAAAAGCCGTATCTGTTTGAAACTGGTTTCAATGTTCTTTAAACTTTTAAATTCCATCTTGATTTTTGTTTATTAATTACCTTTGATTAGTTTGCCGCCGACCCTGCCGCCAGCATTTCCGGTGGCTGCCCCGGCTACCGCACCCACACCGCTACCTGTTTTACTCGCGGTACTGTTTATATTCCGGCTCATGTTACCCATTCCGCCCGCCTGAATTATCCAGTTCGATACGGTGGGGATGGTGAAGTAACCGATAATACCGATTATCATAAAAATGATGTACACGCTGTTGCTTCCGTCCGGTACGAAATTGGGGTCTGATAGCTCCTGAATATCCTTTTGGAGCATAAGCACCTGTATTCGGGCAAGAATGGAACTGAACAGGTCTGAAACGGGCAGCCACAGGTAAACGGAAATGTACCTTGTTATCCATTGGGTCAGTGTCGCCTGAAAGCCATCATATACACTGATGGCAAAGGCTATCGGACCCAGTATGGAAAGGACAATCAAGAAAAAGGTTCGGATAGTATCTATCACAAGGGCTGCCGATTGAAAGAGCAGTTCCAACAATTCCCTGAACCAGTCCCGGACGGATTGCTTGATATTGTGGGCTGCCCTATCCATGTACATACCGCCCATTGTGGCAATATCTTTGGCAGACCATCCCAATTCGTCAATCTGTTTATCAAACGCTTCATCCGAAACAAGGTAAGCCGTTTCCGGATTACGCACCATCGCTTCATATTCCAGCTTGTCCTTTTGCTCCCGGTAGGCGTTCATATCGAAAGTTTGCGTTTCGAGCATATTGTTACACCCCTTGACTACGGGTGACATCACGCTGTTAATCGTACCCAGTACGAATGTGGGGAAGAACATAATACAGAAGCCAATCACAAAGGGACGCAGAAGCGGGTAAACGTCTATCGGTTCGGCATTGGATAGCGACTGCCATACTTTGGCAGCCACATAGAACAAAGCCCCCAGTCCCGCTATTCCTTTGGCTACCCCCGCCATGTTCCCGCATAGCGGCATCATTTCCGTATATAAGCTACGGAGTATCTGATGCAGGTTATCAAATTCGATTGCTAATAACATATCTTTGATTTATTTGAAGTTACCAGTAACGTTCATCCGCCGAGCCGTACAAAGCCATCACCCGGTCGGTGTCCTTTTTCTTTTTCGCCCGCAGGTAGGAAACGGAAATATTCTTGCGGGTATAGTAACTCACCAAATCCCGGTAGTTCCTGATGGCGTTATACGTCCGGTCGATAACGTCCATCCGTTCCTTGTCCGACATGGAAAGCCCGTTGATGTTCACCACGCTTTTCATTTCTTCCAGCACATCGGAACTTTCCTGCAACAGTTGGGTATAGCCGTAGGCAATGGCGGAAAGTTCATCCGGCGTATAGTTTTCATCCGAAAGCATCTTCTGAAAACTGTTCACATAGATGTCGGAAATCTCCCCGATAAGCAGGATAGACTTTTGCACTTTCCGGGCATCTTTGACAAGGTTATGCACTGATTTTAAGGCATCGTAGTACTCCTTACCTTGATTGTACAGCTTTACTGTTTCCTGAAAATTCTTTATCATTGTTTGGGCTGTGGAGGACGTTTGAACGATATTCTTTGACGCATTGATAATCCCTTGCGCCAAGTTACCGGGGTCACTCACTACCCACTGTGCGTTTACCTTTCCGGTAAACAGGCTGCATACTACGAGCAGCATTATAATCTTTGTTCTCATACGCTTACTTCTTTATTGGTTGGTTACTCCGTTTGTATTCTCCACCGGGTGAAAGCAGAATCCGGTCGTTCTCCTTGTCGTAGGTCAGCAGGACGGAAAGCCCCGTTTCGATGAACAGGTTTCCGTCCTTTTCCGAAATCTGATAGGTTTCCGTTTGGATCGTCCCCCGGTAGGTCATTTTGCGGGTCGTTACCCTATAATGCCCGTTTTCCTCAAAGAGGGTAAACGCCGGACGGTTTTTCACGCTTTCCCAGTCGCCACGCATCGCCCTAAGACGGGCGGCGTTCGTTTCCTTACAGGAAGAAAGCCCCAGTAACAAGGTGCATAGCAGCACTGGAAACAAGAATTTTAAATGTTTCATACTGATTGATTATTAAATTGTTAATTGATTATTTTTCGGGATTGCGCTTGCTTTCGGCAAGCCGTTTGATAGCCAGTTCGAGATTGCCGCCTAACTTTTCGGACAAGGCGAAAAGTTCCATCTTTTCCGTTTCTTCCGTTGTGTATGTAAAATATTCGTCCAAACTTACTTCTGTGGCATATACGGCGGATTGTGTACCGCCTAAGCCTATCCAAACTTCCTTGTATTTCCGGCTGGGATGATTGGCAAGGTTGATGGAAAGCACCTGTGAACGTTCCTTGTCGGTCAGTCCCAAAAGGTTCTGTATGCTGTCGAACTTATTAAGATATTTCCTTTGGTCGAGCAGGATTTTACAATCCGAATTGTTTATAATACTCTCTTTTACAATGGGAGAAGATATAATATCTTCCACTTCCTGTGTGACTACAATCGCTTCACCGAAATACTTTCTGACGGTTTTGTATAAATATTTTATGTAATCCGCCATATTCGCCGATGCAATCGCTTTCCACGCTTCTTCTATCAATATTAATTTCCTGATACCCTTTAGTTTACGCATTTTGGAAATAAATACTTCCATGATGATAATCGTAGTAATCGGGAATAAAATTTTGTGGTCTTTGATATTATCCAACTCAAAGACAATGAGGCGTTTATGTAGCAAATCAAGCTCTTTGTCGGAGTTCAGCAGGTAATCGTATTCGCCCCCTTTGTAGTAAGGTTCTAATACATTCAGGAAGTTATCTATATCAAAATCCTTTTCCCGGACGTTCTTTTCTTGCAGGTGTTCCCGGTAATCGGTTTTCACATACTCGTAGAACGTATTAAAGCAGGGAGTAACCGAACTGTCTTTGGTAATCAGTTCGATATAGGAACTTACAGCGTTTGACAAAGCCACTTCTTCCGCCCGTGTGGGTGCTTCATCATCTCTTTTCCACAGGGTCAGGATAAGCGTTTTGATACTTTCCTTTTTCTCGATGTCAAATATCCCATCTTCAACGTAGAAAGGATTAAACGCTATCGGGTTTTCAGTGGTATAGGTAAAGTAAATCCCATCTTCCCCGTGCGTTTTCCTATTTATCATTTCACACAGACCTAAATAACTGTTTCCGGTATCAACCAGCAGGACGTGCGCATTTTGTTCGTAATACTGGCGCACCATGTGGTTGGTGAAGAATGACTTACCGCTACCACTCGGCCCAAGTATGAACTTGTTGCGATTGGTAATGATACCTTTTTTCATGGGCAGGTCTGAAATATCAATGTGCAACGGCTTTCCCGTGACCCTATCCACCATCTTGATACCAAAGGGAGAAAGCGAACTTTTGTAGTTCGTTTCTTCGGTGAACAGACAAAGAGCCTGTTCAATAAAGGTATAGAAACTTTCTTCCGCCGGGAAGTCCGCCTGATTGCCGGGTATGCCCGCCCAAAACAGGGTCGGCGTGTCGGTGGTGTTGTGGCGTGGCTTGCACTCCATAAGTGCGAGCTGTGACCCCACATCATTTTTAATGTGCTTCAATTCGTCCCGGTCGTCACTCCAAGCCATGATATTGCAATGGCAACGGACGGAGATAAGCCCCAGTGAATGTGCTTCGTTCAAATATTCCTCTATCCAAGACTTGTTAATCTGATTGGCACGGCTGTATTTGGAAAGGGAGTGCATATTGCGAGCTATCTTTTCAAACTGTTTCAGGTTCTCCGTATGGTCGTCAATGAAGATGTACTGGTTATAGAGATGGTTACAGGAAAGCAACACGCCCACCGGAGAAGCAAAAGATAACCTGCAATCGCTCCGGTCGGTGGATAGCTTTTCATAGCGGGTATCTGTTCCCACCTTGCCCGGCATATCTTCCACATCCGAAAGGGTATGCAAACAAAGAATATCATCGCCAATCTTCATTTCGTCAGCACCCAGTGAAATATCTTTCAGTGTGGTGGTGTCGGTTTGTGAGAGTGAAAAGTATTTTTCCACGATACCCGCCGATTCCTTTGTTCCGGTGATTTCGTCCGAGTTCAGGCGGGTAAGGGTAATGAAACCGCTATCGTTCATAATGCTTTCAAACTGCCCCACCGCTTCGAGGAACTTTGTAACCGTTTCCTTGTCCTTTATCTCTTTGGGGACAAGGAAGCCCCGGCAAAGGGTGGAAAAATTACTCTGCATCCGGCTGCGTTCCTTTGTGGTTTTCGTCAGGAACAGGTAGCAGGTATGGTTTAAGAACGGTCGTTCATTGAAATGCCGTTCAAAAGAACGGGAAAGGAAACTCAAATCATCCTTTTGGATGTCAGGCGCATAGTTTTCTTTGATGAACCAGTCCTGTTTGTGTACGATGCTGTAATCGGGCAGCACCTTGACTGCCTTGTTCCAAGCGGAATGTATCGCTTCGTATTCGGCTGCCGTGACGGTGAACAGTTCGGGCAGTTCCACCCGGAACGCCACCGTTATATCGGCATCTTTGGAAACGATGCAGCCGTTTTCCACCGTGAACAGTGGAAACTTGTTTTCCAGCGTGGTAGCTTTTAATATATTTCTCATTTCGATACTTGTTTCTGATTTTTAGTGAATAATCGGGATATGGCTTTGCGGTTGATGATATGGAAAGGGTGGCTTTTGCGGGCAGATAATTTCATTAACCCGTGTGTCCCGTACTTTTCGTTTAACCGGAATGTGAGCCATACAAGCAGCGTTGCCGAAGTAACGCCGAAGATGATGCACACCCACTGGTTAATACCCACCATGTACATGATGATGAAAAGCACGAACAGGGCTAACAGTCCGCCCGCAAAAATGAAAAGATATTGACTTTTCAACCCCCGAAACTCAACTGGCTTGCCTATCCCCCTGTTAATCGGATAGTCTGCCATACTCCGTTCTTTAGAGGAAGAATGAACGTAGGATGGTAGCTGCCACAATCAGGAAGATACAAGCACCGAACCACGAAGCCGCCGTTTTTGAGGTATCGGGGTCACCCGAAGAAAACTTGCCATAGACTTTCACGCCGCCAATTAAGCCCACCACCGCACCGATGGCGTAAATTAATTTTGTCGCCGGGTCGAAATAGGACGTTACCATGTTGGTAGCTTCTGTAATACCCGCCATGCCGTTACCTTGTGCAAACGTAGCGGATGCAGCCAATAGAGCGACTGCCGAAAAGAGAACTTTCTTTTTCATTATAAATACATTGATTTTAAAATTGCCGGACGGTTGGATAGTCCGCCCGGCGGAGTGATTAATAATTGAATTTTTGTGGTTGCGGGGAGTGTTCCCCAGTGTTCAGAAAGGTTTGTCTTAACCGTAATCTCTTTGTTTCATCATCTTATTATTTAAAGTTTACTATTAAAGAAAATCGTTCATGTCAAAGTCTGCCATTTCATTACTTCCGGCAGCCGGGATGGTAGCAGGTACAGGTATCTCATGCTTTTGTAAAAGTTCCGCCACCCGTGACCTGCCCCCGTTAATCTGCTCTACCAGTGAATGAAACAGGTTTGTTTCCGTTCGGCAGATGGTTTGTACTGCTTGCCGTTCTTCCGCTTCCGGTGCTTGTTTAACCTGAATGACTTGTACCATTTGCCCCAGTTCCCCCAGCGTGATACCCTGTGCCATTTCAGGTTCACCGTCACCCATGTAACAGGCGATTTCTTCCGCTTCGATTTCATCTTGCGAAACGTCCGTATCTTCCGTATTTTCCGTTTCAAACTCCATCTCAAACTCGGTTTCAATCGCTTGCGGGATAGACGTTTCAATCACCGTTTCATCACTTTGCGGGACAAATATAGAAGCATTATCAACCCCTTTTGAAAGGTGTCCTAAGATGTCCCCGTTTGTCCTCATTTGTCCCATCCGGTAACGGCTTGCGCCTACAAGAGAATCCCCGTTTCCAGTTTTCACGGTCGGTTTACTTTCTGGTTGTTCCGGCTCTCTTTTCCCACCCGTGAACCATGTTCCCAAACTATCCCTGTATCGCCATAAGAGGATGGCGTAATACAGGAGCGTTCCGATAATAAACCATTTCAACATATCAGAACGGCTTTTCAAATTTGCTTTCGTACAGTTCGTTTATCTCGTCCTGAAACTGGTCGAAATGCCGGAGCAGGATATTTTCTACATAGCTGCTCACGGTTGCTTTGCGCCCGCCGATAACGGTTACTATCTTCATCAGCTTTTCGTGTGTGGTACGGCTGACATATAACGGTTGGCGGTCGGTCAAGTTCACCCGCATGAAATAGGTTTCCCGATAATCGCCCGGAGTGTTCTTTTTCCGGCGAGCAGGTTCTTTCACCGCCTTTTCTTCCTTTGGTTCTGCCTTGATTTCCGGTTTATCTGCCGTTTCCACCGTACCCGTTTTATCGTCCGGTTTATCCGGTGTTTCTATTTCCGTTTTCACCGTCACCGATGGCGTTTCCTGTTTCTTCACGGGTAAGCCCTGTGAAATAATCTCTTTCATAAAATCCTCGTCAATTTGCGGTTTCCCGCCGCTTTGCTTTGCCATATCGTTACAGTTTTATAAGGTATGCGATTTCGGTTATCAGTTCTTCCATGTTGCTGCCCTTTACCAACCGTTTGTCCGCCGGGAACAGCGTAGAACGGAACACGGTTTTACGCTGTGCGTCCAGTTCCTTTTTGAATCGTTTCGTGTCCGGGATAAATACTTTCATAAGGGGTAGTTCCAATTCCCCGATAGTCTGTTCATACAGGGTGTAGAGGTCTGTTTTTTCCCGTCCATCTACCATGTTCCAAAACAGGTGCAGCCCTTTCAGTCGGCACGCTTCATTCTTTACCAGCAGTTTATGGATAGCCACTGCAAAGGAAAGGCTGCTTTCCAATACCACCCGGTCGGCGGCTATGGGGGTGAAAATATAATCCACCCTTGAAAGGGAGTTGATAACGCCCTCACTGTTCACCGTTCCGGGCAGGTCGAAAAAGACCACATCGTAAACCATCCCGGCAGACGCAAGATATTCATCCGCCGTTTTTATCGCTTCGTCCGGTGAACTGCAAAGGACAGGGTACGCTTTCTTTCCCAGTGCTTTGAACTGGCTGAAAGCAAGCCGTTTGTAATACTCATCACTGTTCACCTGTTCGGCATCCCGTTTGCGCATGGCGGAAATGGAATGTTGCGGGTAATCGCAATCCACGACTGCCACGTTATACCCTTTGAGGTAATACAGGTAACTCGCCACCAAGACGGTGAACGTTGTTTTGCCGACCCCGCCCTTTTGGGTGGAGAAAGCCACATACAAGGTTTCTTTCTTCATTGTCATTTTGAATTATTGTGATACATCTTTATTTCATTACGTCCGTACAGATGGACGGATGGTTTTCTTTCGTTCCATGTTGAAAGCTCGAAAGAGAGAATGATTGTTTTCTTTCTGCAAAGACAGCCTGTTTTCTTTCTTGCTTCTTTGTTTTTATTCATTCCACAAAGACAGCTTGTTTTCTTTGCAGACAGTTTGCTTTCCCGATTGAATGACTGTTTCCTTTCAATCATTCCATCCGGTTTGCTTTCCTGCTTTCTTGAAAGATTGCAATCTTGAAATCTTGTTTTCAAGTTTTCAAAACCGCTTTCTTTCCGTCCGCTTTCCGTTACATATTTCCATCTATCCATATTGCTATCTTTCTTGAAATCCGGGACAAATAAACGTAGAAAAGTAGTCCCTTTTGAAAGGTGTCCTCAAATGTCCCCGTTTGTCCTCATTTGTCCTATAACCCGCTATTTCACAGCATTTTTAATACCCGTTACTTTGCAGCCGAAAGGTATCGGTCAGGCTAACCAAGCCCCCGCCGCCGGGAGCGTTCCAATATCCGCTAACCCCAATCCGTCCGTAGGCGGATTTTTATTTGCACTGGCAAATAGCAAGGTGTGTTTTGGGAAACAAGAAATGTGATTGTAATCTATTGAATAATAGATTTTTGAAGAAGAAGAGTATAACAATGGGTAACGATATAGAAACGAGCGAACTGCTTTAGTCTGCTTTGATTTTCCATTGTTCTAAATAACTCAAGTGCAAATATAGAAAATATTTTCGTTAATCTGTACCCATTGATATAAATAAAATTATATCTGTTTTCGCATCTCTTTTTTGCTTTACTTTGCAGCGTTTTAATTTCCAAATAGATTTATGATTATGAAATTGAAGTTTGCAAAAAGGATGTCGTACATAAAAGCATCTGAAATAAGGGAGATACTTAAAGTTACAGAACAAGAAGACGTTATATCATTTGCAGGTGGCTTACCTGCGCCTGAACTATTCCCAATAGAGGAAATTAAGGAGATAAATCAGATTGTTTTGAAAGAAGAAGGAGCTAAAGCTCTTCAGTATACGACAACTGAAGGTTATGCTCCTTTAAGAGAATGGATTGCCAAACGAATGAATGAGCGTTTAGCAACATCTTTTGATAAAGACAATATTCTGATAACTCACGGTTCCCAACAAGGGTTAGATTTATCAGGGAAGGTTTTTTTAGATGAAGGAGATATTGTTTTATGTGAAAGCCCAACATATTTGGCTGCTATCAGTGCATTTAAGGCATACGGGTGTAGTTTTATTGAAATTCCAACTGATAAATATGGAATGGATATGAACGTTTTGAAAGATGTTCTAAATAATACTCCAAACATAAAATTGATATATGTAATTCCAACCTTTCAAAATCCAACAGGAAAAACTTGGGATTTAGAAAGACGCAAAGAACTGGCTGAATTATCAGCACAATATAACGTCGCAGTTGTAGAAGATAATCCTTATGGCGAACTGAGATTTGAAGGAAAATCTTTACCATCTATAAAATCTTTTGATGTAAAAGGAAATGTTTTGTGTACGGGTAGTTTTTCTAAAATATTCTGTCCCGGTTTCCGAATAGGTTGGATTGCAGGTGATAAAGATGTTATCCGTAAATATGTTCTGGTTAAACAAGGAACAGATTTACAATGTAACACAATAGCACAAATGACCATAGCCGAGTATTTGAAACAATATGATATTAATAAACATATAGAAAAAATAATTGAAGTTTACAGAAAACGAAGGGATATAGCTATTAAATGTATTGAATGTTATTTTCCTGATTGCGTGAAATTTACTCATCCAGAAGGAGGTCTGTTCACTTGGATAGAACTTCCCGAAAGAATTTCAGCACGTGATATTTTAGAGAAATGTCTCGAAAAGAAGATAGCTTTTGTTCCGGGAGGTTCTTTTTATCCAAATGAAAATAAGGAAAATACATTCAGAATAAACTATTCTAATATGTCCGAAGAAAAGATAGAAAAAGGACTTCGAATTATCGGTGAAATAATACGGGAATATACTGATAAATCAAAGTGATTTCTTTACTATATCTCCTAACAGTTTCAGCCGTTCTTCAATAAATGAAGTCCAACGTTGCCCATAACTTAGCCGCATACAATTATTATACTGCTCTTGTAGTGTAAACATACGTCCGGGGGCTATGCTTATTTTTTTCTGCATAGTCCTGTAATAAAGTTTTGTTGTATCTATTTGATTATCTAATTCCATCCAAAGCATAAATCCACCTTGTGGAGTTACTACCTTTGTGTTTTCAGGAAAATAATTCATGATGGAGTTAGCAAAGTGGATGCTATTAGTGTGTAATTCATGCCGGAGTTTACGTAAATGATTCTCATATCTGTCATTTTCCATGAAATTGGCAACAGCTTCTTGGTTAAGAGCAGGTGTAGAGACGAGATGAATATTTTTTTGACGAATAATAGCATTTTTATATTTTCCGGGAGCAATCCAGCCCACCCGATAACCGGGAGCTAAAGTCTTAGATACTGCTCCACACCATAATACAAGCCCTTTTTTATCAAAAGCCTTACAAGGTTTAGGACGAGAATTACCGAAAAATAAATCACCATATAAATCATCCTCTATCAAAGGAACTTCATATTCAGCTAACATATCAACAACTGTCTTTTTGTGTTCATCAGGCATACAACTTCCAATAGGATTGTTGAAATTGCTGATAAGCAAACAGGCATTTATTTGAGGTAGAACTCTTTTTAAAGCATCGGGGTCAATACCCGTAACGGGATTTGTTGGTAACTCTAATACACGTACCCCTAAACTATTGGCTAATTGTAATATTCCGAAATACACAGGACTTTCAACAGCAATCGTATCTCCCCTTTTGGTAGTTACAGATAAAGCTAAAGCAATAGCATTAGTTGCTCCAGCAGTAGTTACTATATCATCTTCTGTCAAATTCCCATTCCAACTATACGTGAAACGGGCTACATTTTTTCGTAGTCGGATATTTCCTTGTGTTTCATCATATCTTGTTCCATTGCCCGGAAGTGAACGCATTGCCCTAATAAGTTCTTTATTGAGTTTAGCTATCGGCAATAAAACATCTTCGGGCATCCCCAATGAAAAACGGGTTATTGATTTATCGCCTATCTCCAAAGAACTATAAACTTCTGCTATTAAATCTACTACTTCTTTACCCTCAAACTTAACAGATGGTTGTGTTGTTGCAGGAATTGGTAAGCTTATAGGTCTATAACTAACAATATATCCTGATTTTGGACGTGAAATAATATATCCATCTTTTTCCAGCTCGTAATATGCTTGAATAACAGTATTTAAACTAATACCGTTTTCATGACTTACAGTACGTAAGGAAGGAAGTTTTTCACCAATTTTCCACACTCCATTTTTTATCTGTGATGCAATTGCTTTTGCTATTTTTTGATATTGTATTTCCTTTTCCATTTTTTTGTTCTGTATCCTGCAAATATATGAAATTTATATCTGTATCTATTTTAGTTTTTGAGTTATTTTTGCAATAGAATATTTTAAGACTTGGAAATAATGTCAAACTGGACACTAACAGATAAACGCATATATCAACTATTAAAGCATCCTTATCAAGTTGATAAATCAGTTGTCGAAGAGATGACTTCTGCTTATTTAGAGTTCGTGGAAGATTTATTTGACTATCTAAATGAAGAAAGCGACAATAAAGTACGAATCAGGCAACTCAACATGAACTATATTGATTTTGGCACACTAAAAGCATTGGAGGAATCATGTCCTACAGAAAATAGTAAACTAAAATTGGTCTTCATAGATAAGTTACTGTCTTTAATCACTATGGAACAGGAATTAATTTACCGTCAGATGGAATATCCCAAATTCTTTATAAATATTGAATCAGAATGGAAATCACCATTCTACCTAAATAATGAAGTTATAAAACTGGTGGATATGATGGAATTGGTTTGTGGTATATTCTATATATCAGGGGGGATTGTTCGTATAGACCATAAAGAAATCTTTCTTAGCGATGTAGCACGCATCTTCGAGAAGATGTTTAATATAACTTTTGGTGACATATACAAAAAAGAAATTGCAGTAATAAAGCGAAAGCCAATCAAAATAGTAGATTTTTTAGATAGACTAAAAGCTGCAATAATCCAAAAAAGTCAAGATGGAGGATATATGCCTTAGTTAAATTTCAAAATTAATCCTATCTGAAAATCAAATATATACAATTCATTTATGGGGGAGTACCACTGGTATTCCCCTAACTTATTTACATTCATTTGCCGAACTTTGCTTCATCAATCGATTGGTAATCTTAATGTTGAATTTAATAATGAAGCAAAATGTATATAGACAACGAAAACTTCGACAAGTGGATGGAACGGCTATCAAAAAAGCTCTCCGAAATCGGGCAAGACCTGAAATCCCTTATCAATACCGACAAGGTACTGGGCGAAAACGATAAGATACTCGACAATCAAGATTTGGCTTTCCTGCTGAAAGTATCTTTCCGAACCCTGCAACGGTATCGGGCAAGTGGCAAACTCCCTTACTTCACGATAAGTCATAAGACCTATTATCGTGCAGCCGACATCCGAACATTTATTCAAGAAAATGCCGATTGTAAGACCTATGAACGGTTCAAAAAGGAAAACCAACTCGATAGGCAAACTACTGCAAAACAAGGTGGGTAATGTTACCACCTGATGAAGTGACATCGCTCCCCATTTAGCAGAAACCGCCTCGCTCTGTGGCTCGGCTCGTTTCGCTAAATGAAGCAAGAGGGAACTGGACAAGTCCTGTTCTTCCCTCTTGCCCTGCGGGGCAAAGCCTTCGGCTTTAATGGGTTACATTCGTAACCGTTTATAACAGTAATTATAAGTATAAAATGTATCTCGCTTATAATCAACTGAATAAGTCTCATTTTCCTTATAAAAAAGTTATAATTATGGATAAGACTAATAATATATCTACGCTTACCACCATCGGGATAGACCGACAGACGGGAAAACTAATAGATAAGCTATGCAAACGCTATTCGCTGAAAAAAGGGGAAATAGTCCGGTTGGCATTTGTCTATATTGATAAAGCGTGTATCAACCCATCGGAAGCACCGGAATCCGTAAAATCAGAACTGGCGAAGATAAACAAACGGCAGGATGATATAATCCGCTTCATCCGACACTACGAGGAAGAACAACTAAATCCGATGGTACGAACGGCAAATTCTATAGCCGTTCGCTTCGATGCTATTGGCAAGGAGTTGGAAAACTTTATACTTTCCCAACTGGCAGCCAATCAGGAAAGACAAACAGCCGTACTGCAAAAGGTAAGTGAACAGTTCGGAAAACACGCCGATGTAATCAACCAGCAGGGAAGACAACTCACTGCACTTTATCAGATACACCAACGGGATTATAAAAAGTTGCTTCAACTGATACAACTTTATTCGGAACTCTCCGCTTGCGGTGTGATGGATAGTAAAAGGAAAGAGAACCTAAAAATGGAAATAATCAATCTGATAAACACATAAAGCCATGCACATTGATTTTGCCCCATCATCGGGTGGAACATATAACAATGCTGGAAGCAGCCGACAATTAGCTTCATATTTGGAGCATGAAGATTTGGAACGGATGGAAAAAGGAATCTATACCGATGGCTTTTTCAATTTGACGGAGGATAATATCTACAAATCAAAGGTTGTTAAAGATATAGACACCAATATCGGGCAGTTGTTGAAAACAGATGCTAAGTTTTTCGCTATCCACGTCAGCCCATCGGAAAGCGAGCTTCGGGCAATGGGGAACACCGAACAGGAAAAAGCCGAAGCCATGAAACGATATATTCGGGAAGTGTTCATTCCTGAATACGCCAAGAACTTCAACAAAGGACTATCCGAAACGGATATAAAGTTTTACGGGAAGATACATTTTGACCGTAGCCGTTCCGACAACGAACTGAATATGCACTGTCATTTGATTGTGAGCCGTAAAGACCAAACTAACAAAAAGAAGTTATCACCGCTCACCAACCACAAGAACACCAAGAACGGAGTAATAAAAGGAGGTTTTGACCGTGTAAATTTGTTCCGACAAGCGGAACAAGAATTTGATAAGCTATTCGGTTATAATCGCCAACTATCAGAATCCTTTGAGTATGCAAATACGATGAAGAACGGTAGCATTGACGATAAACTGAAAATGCAGGAGCGGGAGTTGAAAGAGCCAAAACAATATTTTACTGGCGAAAATAAAAAAGAAATATTCCAATCCGGTGAAAAAGAAAACATGATTTCTCGCAATCTTGATAATAAGGAGGATGACAAACGGTCTTACAATCAGCAAAATAGCGGTAGCGGTGATTCTCTATTATCTATCTTCTCATTGGGAGATAGCAATAATAATGCTGCACCAGTAGAAGAATTACAGGCACAGAAACGTAAAAAGAAAAAGAAGAAGGGGATTAGACGATGACTGAATATGAAAAACTAAGAGCCGATATAGACCGCTACCTGATGGAGCGTTTCAAGTATCGTAAATCACTTGTCTGCCTGACGATAGACAATGTTATCACCACCCGAAGGAATAGCCGTATAGACCTGTATTTGCGTGTCAGAAAGATTAAAAGCCTATTTCCACCTGATTGTCTTATCATTGCCCGATTGGGATTCAGTAAAGAGCGGATAGGACACGGTACGCACTTTCTCCGATTCTTGACAAGAATAGCCTTAAAATATGGATTCAGATACATAGGAATTGAATGTGCCAACGAAAAAAGCGATGCTTTTGCCAAGAAGTTAGGCTTTTGTTCCATTGATGGAGAGAATTTTACAATAACGGTAAACGACCTAATGAATTATTTTTCAATGGAATAATTTAATAAATCCTTCATTTCTCTGAACACAAAGGTATATTCCGAGAATAAAACAGCAACACCGAGCCGCAAGCGGTTTTTGAAAATTTCTTCCTTTTTCGTTCCTCAAAGAGTAAATTTCCAAAAAGTGTTGCCTTATTTATTCTCTCCATATATGGGGTGTTTATCAGAGAAAAAAGGAAAAAAATATGTTGTTGGGGTATGCGGTGAAGCCAACAGTAGCCAGTTCAGTCCGCTACATACACAATTTCCGAAACCAGTGCTTTTTATCTCTTTCTTTGCTGCAAATCATTGCAATGACAGGAATTTATAACAATCTAAAACAATATCAATATGGAAATTGTAGCCATCGAAAAACGAACTTTTGAACAGATGATGCAGAGGTTTGAGGATTTTGCCAAACAAGTGAACGCACTCTGCGGACAGAACCGGAGTAATGAAAACTGGTTAGATAACAAGCAGGGTTGCGAACTGCTTAAAATTTCATCCCGTACCCTGCAAACTTACCGAGACACCGGAGTTTTACCCTATTCTCAAATCGGACGTAAGTGTTATTACAAAGCTATCGATGGTAAGCAAACTTCGATTACCTATTGCCAAAGGTTGGATATGCTTACTATTGCCACGATGGGCGATTATATGAGAAACTAACAATCAATGAATCATGGATATACTCGATAACAAATCTCTGCAAATAGTTTCGTTCGTCATGGCTTTGGATGAACTATCAGCTACCATTCAACAATCCCTGCAAAATCGTACTCCGCACCTGAATGGTGAAAAGTACTTCACCAACCGAGAGGTCTGCCAACTCTTGCGTATTTCATCCCGTACCATCCAAAATTGGAGGGACACGGGGAAAATTCAGTTTATTCGGTTAAACGGGAAAATGCTGTATAAAAAGCAGAATATTAATATATTACTGGCGTAAACCTTGACATCTCAGATATTATTCTTGTCTTTTTGTCTGTGTTTAGCAGTCTTAAAACCAATTGTGCGTAATTATCCTCTTCAGTACTTGTTAATCCAAGTTCTTTTGAAATTCTCTTATGAATATTTTTTCGATTAAAAATACCTAATAGCTTATTGTAATCTTTTTGAATAATAATTCCATCAATATTGGATTTCGTTGCCGAATACAATTGATTTATATCAATACTTGTCACTAACGAACTTAACTGATTCTGTAAATCCTCTTGGGTATTTAGAGAACTCTTTTTATAATTTTTAAGTCTATGCTGTATCTCTCTTTCACATATACAGCATAGCTGATTGTCATACTCTTGATTGAACGCCGCAAACACCGCAGACTTAACAGTTTCTATTTTACTTTCAATATCAGGATATGCTTGATGTTCTGCAATAATTCTAACAACACCTTCTATACAAAATAAATTTTCAATCTCTGCAATTTCTAAAACAAAGATTCCGTCATCAGCATAACTATTGATCTCTGTGTCCGTTCTATAATCATGATCTATAATTCCATAGATATTCAATTTATGCAAATTATTCATCTTGCGGAAGGCTTTTGTGTTTTGAATCACAGCACTACAACTACCGCAAGGTACAATATAATAATTTGAATATATATGTTTATATAATTCGAAATCATAACTTCCTTTATCCCCCTCGACAAACAAAACATCTTTTCTGTTACCTAATATCTCAATAATTAGGTTTTCTGGTATATTTTCTACTTCAGGTAGAAGCTCGACATCCCAATTCGTCCCATCAAATTCCTTTACCCATATTTTAGCTGCTGATTTTCTGGAAGATGCAAAATCCAAATCATGAGTAATATAAACAAAGGTTTTGTTGGGACAATGCTCTTCTATCTTGTCCCACAATTTTGTCATTACCGACTTATGTAGATGTATCTCTGGCTCATCCACAATAATGACATATCCATCAGGGACACATAAGGCTTGTGCTAATAAATATAGAGCAACTCTCTCTCCGTCTGATAAATCTTTACCATGATATTCTGCTCCATTATGCTTTGCGGATACTTTGGCATCTGCAAATACAATTTCTCTATGCGGCATTATGCTTGTCCAAATATCAATTATACGATCTATAACTGTAATGGGTGCTTTGGGATGTGCGCGACCAGCAACTTCATTCTCTTTACAAGCCTGAACAAACTTATCATTCTCTTTATTTTTCAAGGCAAATACAGAGGATAGTAAATTATCATAATCATCAATCAATTTATTTTCATAACCATTCCAACCCCATTTGGAACCCTTCATTTTCTGCTTTAGAGCATTACTATCTGTCGTCCCATATAAAAGTAAATCCGAAGCCTGCTCGAAACTTTTTAAAGAAATAAAATCAGGAATAGTCAATGCTCTTTGTGCCGATATTCTATGTGAGTTTTTTTCAGGCGTATTATCTTCTATATGTTTTCCTAAACGACTTTTTCCACTACCATTTGCTCCAATAATCACAAATGATTGAGCACTTGATATTTCTTGCTCAGTCCCACTAATGGGTATTTTAATTTTATGTTCCATGACGATTCTGTTTTAAAGTGGAGACAAAGATACGAACATATTGATAAAATATGTAATAAAACACAGATTATCAAAACTAAAACACTTATCATAAGCCTCAATATTAGTAATGGACTTTATTTATAATACTGATTTCTGCCAAACTCCTCTGGTGCATCATCTTCCGCCAACTTATAACGATTTTCAATCCGTTCCGCTAAATTCGTCATATCCTCATTAATCTTAGTACGGGTTATATCCGCATAGATTTGAGTAGTGGAAATACTTCGGTGTCCCAATGTCTGGCTAATCGTTTCTATTGGAACACCCATTGAAAGACAGAGGGTTGCATAGCTATGTCTTGCCATGTGATAGGTCAGCCGTTTATCAATTTTGGCTGCTTTTGCTATCTTTTTCAACTGAATATCAGCATTTTCTATTGTACATAATCTAAAAACTTTTCCACCAAAACCAGCAAAAGCAGTATCCCTGTATTTTTCAATAAGTCGTAACGGAATATCAAGTAGTGGAATATAAGAAGTGCTTCCAGTCTTTTGGCGGTTCAGGACAATCCATTGTTTGCCATCTTCTTTCTGTACAATATTATCATGTCGTAAGTTTTTCAAATCCACATAAGCAAGCCCCGTGAATGTCGAGAATATAAACATATCACGGATAAAATTGGCACTCTCATGTTTCATATCTACTTGCATCAATCGTTCTATTTCATCCATTGATAACCATTTCCGTGTAATTGTTATCCGCTGCGGATAATAACCAAAAAACGGATCTTGATACATCCAACCTCTGTTTAAGGCTCGCATTACAACCCGACGTAATGGTTTTATTGTATTGTTGGTTGTACTTGCGCCCATTTGTAGATTGATTTTCAGATAGTAAACATACGATTCTACAAAATCGAAGTCTACTTGTGTAAATGGAATATCTGCTACTCCGTATTTATATTGCAGGAACTCTTTTAAATGCTGATAACTACGACAAAGATGTACATAAGTGGTGCGGACTATCAAGATACCAACAGACTGCCGTTTTTCTTCAACTAAGGCTGCAAACTCTTGTATCAGACTGTTCTGCCTAATACCTATTCCCTTGATAGCGTTTTTCAAGATTTCAGCCGTAATGTAACTTTTGTTTTCAAGTAAGGTTTTATAGTGGCGAACAAGTTCAGACCGAAAGTTCTCTATCTGTTTGTTGATATTTAGTTCTTCTGTTGATTTGCCAGTGGCTATTCCTTGTTTGGCATCCCATTTTTCGGGAGATAGTTCTAAACCCGTGCTGAAAGCCGAGCTTTTGCCATCTACACTGATACGCCCCATGACAGGGCAGTTACCTGATTTTTTCTTTTTGCTGGTATTCAGATAAAAGAGTATAGCGAAAGTGCTTCTATTATTTTGCATACTATTTCTATTTAGAATGATTAAAAGTTGAATTTAGTGGAAAGACGTGCAGATAGTTGCTGCATATCATTACTTATCTTCTCATTGTTAAGACGTGCATAGCGTTGAGTAGTTTGGATATGCTTATGCCCCAACATCCGGCTGACACTCTCAATCGGAACGCCTTGAGAAAGGCAAATTTGAGAAGCGAAAGTGTATCTTGCTTGATGAAAGGACAAAGCCCGATTGATACCGCAGTTTCTCGCAATCCTCTTTAAGCCGACATTGACTTGTCCCAAACTCATATGGGGAAATACTTTCCCATCGGGAGCAAGCCCCTTGTAGTACTCCGTAATTTGAATAGAGATATTCAACAGTTTTACATTAAACTCCGTATGCGATTTCTGTCTGTTTGCTGAAATCCACAGGCTACCATCATCTTCGGTAATAATATCTTTCCAAGAGAGTTTATGTAAGTCTGCATAGGCTAATCCGGTAAAGGTAGAAAACAGGAACATATCACGAATGAACCGTTGTGTGCCTGATTTAAGGGAAGTTTGCATAAGCAAGTCCAGTTCATCATTGGTGAGCGACTTGTTTTTAAGTTCGGTTTTTTCCAATTCAAAACCGTCAAAAGGTGGACGGGTAATAATTCTCCGATGTAATGCCAAACGTATTGCCTTGTTTACCAAAACAATCCGAGCCTTAACGGTTCTCGGATTCATCCTGCGTTTTACCCGAAAGAAGA
>OHEC01000291.1_pt1 | contig 30709 bp, 26 predicted proteins | sample 1567141 | NCBI WGS metagenome assembly OHEC01 (sample SAMEA3879567, study PRJEB24766) | human gut metagenome | biome: human-associated habitat; feature: feces | place: USA | collected 1985/1987 | reverse complement strand
AAGACCTTGGGAGAGTTTAACTTTACCCGCCATTACGGGGCGATCGTGAAAGAGGTGAAAAGCGGCGGACAGCGTTTTACCCGTAATCTGGATACGGTGGTATTGCATGAGGGCGATACCTTGGTGTTGTGGGCGGACGATTCTTTCATCCCTACATGGGGTGAGTCTAGTGTCTTCTTGATGTTGGCGAATGGTAATGAGGCAACGGAGCCGGTATCGAAGAAGAAACGTTGGCTGGCTTTAGGACTGTTGATCTTTATGATTACGGGGGCGACGGTAGGAGAGTTGCCCGCCGTGAGAGAGGCCATTCCAAGTATGCGCTTGGATATGTTCTTCTTTGTTTGTATTACGACGATCATCATGGCGTGGACTAAGATCTTCCCGCCGAAGAAATACACGAAATACATCTCTTGGGATATCTTGATAACGATCGCTTGCGCTTTCGCTATCAGCAAGGCTATGGAGAATTCCGGCTTTGCCTCCATGATAGCCCGCCATATAATTAGTATGGCCGACGATTTAGGACCGTATGCGTTGCTGGCGATTATATTTATTATTACCAATATATTTACGGAGTTGATCACGAACAACGCCGCGGCGGCATTGAGCTTCCCGATCGCTTTGTCGGTGGCTACGCAATTAGGCGTTGATCCGACCCCATTCTTTGTCGTGATCTGTATGGCGGCGTCGGCTAGTTTCAGTACGCCGATCGGCTACCAGACCAACCTGATCGTGCAAGGCGTGGGAGGCTATAAGTTCACGGATTTCGTGAAGGTGGGCTTGCCCTTGAACTTGATCACGTTCTTGATCTCCGTGTTTGTAATACCTATGATATGGAAGTTTTAGAAAATAATATCTATCCGATTTTCGACCGTATGCTGGGTCGTGAGGATAAAGAGGCGCTTCTGGGGCAAAGGGGAGTGATGGTGTGGTTCACGGGTTTGAGTGGCTCGGGGAAAAGCACGATCGCTATCGCCTTGGAGCGTGAGTTGCATAAACGGGGATTGCTTTGCCGCATCCTCGACGGGGATAATATCCGTAGTGGTATCAACAATAATCTCGGGTTCTCGCCGGAGGACCGGGTGGAGAATATACGCCGGATCGCCGAGGTGGGTAAACTGTTTGTCGATACGGGTGTTATAACCATAGCGGCTTTTATCAGCCCGAACAATGAGTTGAGAGAGATGGCGTCCGCTATCATCGGTAAAACGGATTTCTTGGAGGTTTACGTAAGTACGCCGCTCGCCGAGTGCGAACGCCGTGACGTGAAAGGCCTGTATGCCAAGGCCCGGAAAGGCGAGATCAAGGAGTTTACCGGGGTTTCCGCCCCGTTCGAGGCGCCGGAGCGTCCGGACCTGTCCTTGGATACCTCCGTATTGAGCGTGGAGCAATCCGTGAGCCGGTTGTTGGAGTTGATCGTACCGAAAGTAGAAATTAAACACTGAAAAAAGATATGTCTGATTACAAGTTAAGTCATTTACAGGAGCTGGAGGCCGAGTCTATCCACATCATCCGTGAGGTAGCCGCCGAGTTCGAGAATCCTGTTATGCTTTATTCCATCGGGAAGGATTCTTCCGTGATGGTCCGTTTGGCCGAGAAGGCTTTCGCTCCGGGTAAGGTTCCTTTCCCGTTGATGCACATCGATTCGAAATGGAAGTTTAAGGAGATGATAGAGTTCCGTGATTCTTACGCGAAGAAATTCGGCTGGAACCTGATCGTGGAGTCTAATATGGAGGCTTTCCACGCAGGCGTGGGCCCGTTCACGCATGGAAGCAAGGTGCATACGGACTTGATGAAGACGCAGGCTTTGCTTCATGCCTTGGATAAATATAAGTTCGACGCCGCTTTCGGCGGCGCCCGCCGTGACGAGGAGAAGAGCCGTGCGAAGGAACGTATCTTCTCGTTCCGCGATAAGTTCCATCAATGGGACCCGAAGAACCAGCGCCCGGAGTTGTGGGATATCTATAACGCCCGTGTGCATAAGGGCGAGAGCATCCGTGTATTTCCGCTATCGAACTGGACGGAGCTGGATATCTGGCAATATATCCGTCTGGAGAATATCCCGATCGTTCCCTTGTATTTCGCCAAGGAGCGTCCGTGCGTGGAGATCGACGGTAATTTGATCATGGCGGACGACGACCGCTTGCCGGAGCAATACCGGGACCAGATCCGTATGCGTATGGTCCGTTTCCGTACGTTGGGCTGCTGGCCGCTGACCGGCGCCGTGGAGAGCGAGGCGGATACGATCGAGAAAATCGTGGAGGAGATGATGACCACGACGAAGAGCGAGCGTACGACCCGTGTGATCGACTTCGATCAAGACGCTAGTATGGAGCAGAAGAAACGGGAAGGGTATTTTTAACACAGAAGAGACATGGCAGATACAAAATTAAATATAAAGGAATTCCTAGATAAGGACGAGCAGAAGGACCTGCTGAGATTCTTGACCGCCGGCTCGGTGGATGATGGCAAGTCGACCTTGATAGGCCGATTGCTGTTTGATAGTAAGAAAATATACGAGGATCAGCTGGATGCCTTGGAGCGTGACAGCAAGCGTATGGGCAACGCCGGCGAGCATATCGACTACGCTTTGTTGCTGGATGGCTTGAAGGCCGAGCGTGAGCAAGGTATCACGATCGATGTGGCTTACCGTTATTTCAGCACGAACAACCGTAAGTTCATCATCGCCGATACCCCGGGGCACGAGCAGTACACCCGGAATATGATCACGGGTGGTTCCACGGCGAATCTGGCGATCATCTTGGTGGATGCCCGCACGGGCGTGATCACGCAAACCCGCCGTCACACCTATCTGGTATCTTTGCTGGGGATCAAGCATGTGGTGCTGGCCGTGAATAAGATGGACTTGGTGGACTTCGACAAGGATACGTTCGACCGGATCGTGGCGGATTATAAACGTTTCGTGGAGCCGCTGGATATCCCGGATATCACGTATATCCCCTTGTCGGCCTTGGATGGCGATAACGTGGTGGAGAAGAGTGATCGCACGCCTTGGTACGAGGGTACGTCTTTATTGGATTATCTGGAGAACGTGCCTATCGACTTGGATCGTAACTACGAGGACTTCCGTTATCCGGTGCAATACGTGTTGCGCCCGAATCTGGATTTCCGTGGGTTTAGCGGCAAGGTGGCCAGCGGTATCGTGCGTAAGGGAGATACGGTGATGGCGTTGCCTTCCGGGAAGACCTCGAAGGTAAAGAGCATCGTCACCTACGAGGGTGAGTTGGAGCAGGCTTTCCCGCCTCAATGTATTACGATCACCTTGGAGGACGAGATCGATATCTCCCGTGGGGAGATGCTGGTGCACCCGGATAACTTGCCGATCCGCGACCGTAATTTCGAGGCCATGCTGGTGTGGATGGATGAGGAAGCCATGGACGTGAACAAGCAGTTCTACATCAAGCAGACCACTCATACGACACGTGCCCGTGTGGATAGTATCCGCTATAAGGTGAACGTGAACACGATGGAGCGGTCTTCCGTGGATCATCTGGAGCTGAACGAGATCGGCCGTGTGGTATTTACTACCGGCAAGGAGTTGTTCTTCGATCCGTATAGGAGGAATAAGCAGACCGGCTCGTTTATCTTGATCGATCCGATTACGAATAATACGTCCGCCGTGGGTATGATCATCGACCGTGTGGACGCTAAAGATATGGTGACGGAAGACGCTCTGGCTACCTTGAACCTCCCGGAGATGGGAATCGGAGAGGAGCACTATGAGGCGATCCGTAAGGTTTGTGAGGAGTTGGGCCGGCAGGGCGTATCTGTGAAATGTATAACGGAAAAACGATAGGATATGGGATTGTTGGAGTTTGATAAGCTACCGATCAATACGTTGGTCGGGGCGGATTGGGATACGTTCAGGAAGGTGACGGCCCGGCAGCAGATAGACAAGGGCTTTAAGGGTAAGTATCGCCTTACGACCGGTGTTTGCCGCCTGCTGAGCGCCTTGAAGCCGATCGAGGATAGCCGGTTCAAGAAATTGGCCGATAAGCCGCTCGAGATGGACCCCTTGTTTATCTTGGGGCATTGGCGGAGTGGTACGACCTTTGTACATAACATCTTCGCCTGCGATAAGCATTTCGGTTATACCACGACGTACCAGACGGTATTCCCGCACCTGATGCTCTGGGGGCAGCCTTTCTTCAAGAAGAACATGGCTTTCTTGATGCCGGATAAGCGTCCGACCGATAATATGGAGTTGAAGGTGGATCTTCCGCAAGAGGAGGAGTTCGCCTTGTCGAACATGATGCCTTATACGTATTATAATTTCTGGTTTTTCCCGAAACGCTGGATGGAGTATTGCGATCGTTACTTATTATTCAATGATATCACGGAGGAGGAGCGGCGGATCTTCATGGATACTTTCATGCGTCTGGTTAAGGTTTCCCTCTGGAATACGAACGGTACGCAGTATTTGAGCAAGAACCCACCGCATACGGGGCGTGTGAAGACGTTGCTGGAGATGTTCCCGAACGCTAAGTTCATCTACTTGAAGCGAAATCCATATACGGTATTCGAGAGTACCCGCAGTTTCTTTACGAATACGATCCAGCCATTGCGTTTGCAGGGTATCACGAACGAGCAGATCGAGGCGAACTTCATCGAGGTATATCGCCGTCTTTTCTACAAGTACGAGGAGGAGAAGCACCTGATACCGGAAGGCAATCTGGTGGAAGTGAAGTTCGAGGATTTCGAGAAAGACGCTTTCGCCATGACGGAAAATATCTACGGGTCATTAAACTTACCCGGCTTTAAGGAGTCTAAGGCGGATATAGAGAAGTATCTGGGCAAGAAGAAGGGCTACAAGAAGAACCAATACAAGTACGAGGATCGTACGGTCCGGCTCGTAGAGGAAAACTGGGGCATGGCCTTGAAGGAATGGGGCTATAGCTTATAAATAAAGGGTTAGATAGGTATTAAATTGATAGAGGGATGGGTTTGAGTTTAAGAAAGAAAGCGTTATATTTGGCAATCGCTTGTATGCCTCTGTCCGTGGCTCTCGCGGACGGGGACGGGGTGACATCGGAGAATGTGGTGCCCTTCGCTTATGGAGACATGGATAATTGGATTGTCCGTGAGATTCATGAGTCTGGCATTATCGGGGGAAATACGAAATGGCTTTATGAGCTGGGGCCCTCGGATACGATTGTCGGTAATACGGCGTTTCAGAATATGGGCGGTTCTCCGTGGGCTACTTCCAACGTGATGGCGAAAGTGGCGGGAGTGGTGAAAACCAATACGTCTGTTTTCCCGGAGAAACGGGGGGATGGGATGTGCGCCCGCATGGAGACCCGTTATGAGAGCGTGAAGGTTTTCGGTCTGGTGGATATCGAGGTGATCGCCGCCGGCTCCGTTTTCTTGGGTACGGTGCATGAGCCGATCAAGGGAACAAAGAACCCCCAAGCGATGTTACAATCAGGAGTGCCTTTCTCCAAGAAGCCGAAAGCGTTGCGGTTTGATTATAAGGTGAAAGCCGCTCCCGAGAAGAATCGGGTACGTAGTACGGGGTTCAGCCGTAAGAGTACGGTGGCCGGGCAGGATTCCTTGGCGGTGATCTTGTTGTTGCAGAAACGATGGGAAGACGAGGAAGGGAATGTTTATTCCAAGCGGGTCGGTACGATGGTGCAACGCTATACGGAATCTACCCCTGATTGGGTAAATGACGCTACTTACCCGATCCTTTATGGAAATATAACATCCAAGCCCGAATATAAACCGTATATGCGTATACAAGTAGAGGAACGTTATACGTTAAATAGTAAAGGAAAAAGCGTTCCTATCCAAGAGGTAGGCTGGGCGGAGCCGGGCGAGGCACCTACGCATATGGTGTTGCAGTTCACCTCCAGCCACGGAGGGGCCTATATCGGCTCTCCGGGAAATACGTTTTGGATAGACAACGTAGAATTAATATACTAATTAATTGAAAATTGAGAATTGAGAATTGAAAATGACCTTATGATCGCTCTCAATCTTAATTATCAATTTTCAATTATCAATTTTCAATTTTCAATTATCTATATGGAGGCAAAGATAAAAGCCCTGCGTGATGAGCTGGAGCGGCATAATTATAATTATTATGTGCTTTCGGCACCGACGATATCAGACTTTGAGTTTGATAAGATGATGAAAGAGTTGCAGGAACTGGAGGCGGCGCATCCCGAGTTCGCCGATCCGGATTCCCCGACTCGGCGAGTGGGGAGCGACCTCTCGAAAGAGTTTGAGCAAGTAGTACATAAATATCCGATGCTTTCGTTGGGTAATACGTACTCCGAGGATGAGATCCGAGATTTTTATGATCGTACGGTCCGCTCCTTGAATGAGCCTTTCGAGATTGTGGCGGAGCTTAAATATGATGGCACTTCTATCTCTTTGACCTATGAGAAAGGACGCTTGACGCGTGCCGTGACCCGTGGCGACGGTACTCGTGGTGATGACGTGACGGCGAATATCAAGACCATCCGTTCGGTTCCATTAAGACTCCGGGGTTCTGATTTTCCGGAGGAGTTCGAGATCCGTGGCGAGGTATTGCTGCCTTGGGCGGAGTTCGATCGCTTGAATAAGGAGCGGGAGGAGCAGGAGGAACCCTTGTTCGCCAATCCTCGCAACGCCGCTTCCGGTACGTTGAAACAGCAGAATCCGGCTATCGTGGCCTCCCGTAAGCTGGATGCTTATTTCTATTATTTATTGGGTGAGAACCTGCCGGCCGAAGGGCATTATGAGAATTTGCAGGCGGCTCGCGCATGGGGTTTTAAGATTCCGGACGTGATCCGCAAATGCCAGAGCCTACAGGATATATTCGATTATATCGCTTATTGGGATGTGGAACGTAAGAACCTGCCCGTGGCGACGGATGGAATCGTGTTGAAGGTAAACTCGCTTCGTCAGCAGAGGAACTTAGGTTTTACGTCGAAAAGCCCTCGCTGGGCGATCGCTTATAAGTTTCAGGCGGAGCGTGCCGAGACTCGCTTGAACTCGGTCTCTTTCCAAGTGGGACGGACGGGGACGGTCACTCCGGTGGCGAACCTCGAGCCCGTATTGTTGGCGGGGACGGTGGTGAAGCGGGCTTCCTTGCATAACGCCGATATTATCGAGGGGCTTGACTTGCATATCGGCGACCAAGTGTATGTGGAGAAAGGCGGGGAGATCATCCCGAAGATCGTGGGAGTGAATGTGGAGGCTCGTTCGATGCTGATGGGGGATAAGGTCCGCTTTATCCGTGTGTGTCCGGAGTGCGGGACTCCTTTGACGCGTCCGGAGGGAGAGGCGGCGCATTACTGTCCGAACGAGTCGGGCTGTCCTCCTCAGATCAAGGGGCGTATAGAGCATTTCGTGACCCGGAAGGCGATGAATATCAATATAGGCCCGGAAACGGTGGAGGATTTGTACAACGCCGGTTATGTAAAAGACTCGGCGGACTTATATACGTTGACGGTGGCTGATTTATTGCGTCTGGAACGGTGGGCGGAGAAGAGCGCCCAGAATCTGATGTCGAGTCTGGAGGAATCCAAGCAAGTTCCTTTTGAGAGGGTCTTGTTCGGTCTGGGGATTCGTTTCGTGGGAGAGACGGTCGCTAAACGCTTGGCCTCGGCTTTCCACTCGATCGAGGCATTGGAGCAGGCGTCTTTAGAGGATTTGGTAGCCGTGGACGAGATCGGCGAGCGGATCGCCCAGAGTGTATTGAGTTATTTCTCGGACGAGAAGAACCGTACGTTGGTGAACCGATTAAAGGAACAGGGCTTGCGGATGGCGGTTTCCGAGGAGCAATTGGCGAACCGTTCCGAGAAGTTGAAAGGATTGACGATCGTGATCAGCGGGACATTTTCCAAGCATTCACGTGACGAGTATAAGGCGATGATTGAGCAACATGGCGGCAAGAATAGCGGCTCCGTCTCAGGGAAGACCGATTATATCCTTGCCGGCGAGAATATGGGACCGGCCAAGCTGGAGAAAGCGGCGAAGCTGGGTGTGAAGATTATCAACGAGGATGCGTTCTTAAATATGCTGGAATAAATGTTTACGAATTATTTTATCAAGAAGAAGATACAGGCTTTAGTGTCGGACGCTGGGGGGCGTCCGCATCGTTCCCTTTCCTTGGATGAGGCACGTTCGCTTTTGGTCTTGTATAATATAGAGGATCACGAGGACGTCATGAGGGCCTTGGAGCCTTTGCGCAAGGCGAAGAAGGATATCAAGACGTGTGTGTATGTGCCGTCCGGAGGAGCGGATATTCCTTTCGACGATTCCAATATTCCTGTACATTCAAAGAGCGATCTCAACGCGTGGGGATTCCCTTCAGATAGTGTCTTGGAAAAGGTGGGCGCTCTCAAGGCGGATATCTTGATCGATATCACCCGGCCGGGTTGTTATGCCTTGCAATACATCGCTCTCCGGCATCCATCCGCCTTCAAGGTCGGGATTAAGTATCCGGGCCAAGAATGGTACGACTTAGGCTTGACTGTAACAGATAAGGACGATATTCAGTATTTATTCGGACAGATATTATTTTATTTGCGTTCCATCCGTGCTAAATGATATAATTTCCTTATTTTTGCAGTGCTAAATAACAAAAAGGAATATTTTCCCCATGGCAGACATAAATTTAAAAGGAATGGGTGTGGCGTTGATCACGCCATTCAAGGAAGATGAGAGTGTAGATTACGAGGCGTTAGGCAAGCTGGTGGATTATCAGGTGCAGAACGGTACGGATTATTTGGTAGTGCTGGGAACTACAGCGGAAACCCCTACACTTACGGAAGAAGAAAAGAAAAACATTATAAGCTTGGTAGTGACTCGTGTACGGGGCCGTATCCCTATCGTATTAGGTGTGGGAGGTAATTGTACACGGTCGGTTGTCGAGAAGTTGAAGACCGATGATTTCGAGGGTATCGACGCTATCCTCTCGGTCGTACCTTATTATAATAAGCCTTCCCAAGAAGGGATTTACCAGCATTACAAGGCGATCGCCAGCGCTACTCATTTACCGATCGTGCTCTATAACGTACCGGGGCGTACGGGCGTGAACATGACGGCCGAGACTACGCTTCGTATCGCCCGTGAGTTCGATAACGTGATCGCCGTGAAAGAGGCTTCCGGCAATATCACCCAGATGGATGATATCATCAAGAACAAGCCGGCCCGTTTCAACGTGATCTCCGGTGACGATGGTATTACTTTCCCTTTAATGACATTAGGTGCGGTGGGAGTGATCTCCGTGATCGGTAACGCCTTCCCCCGTGAGTTTAGCCGTATGGTTCGTCTGGCCTTGGCGGGTGATTATGATAGCGCACGTACGATTCATCATAGCTTCACGGAGCTGTTCAGCCTGTTGTTCGTGGACGGGAATCCTGCCGGAGTGAAGAGTATGCTGAATATGATGGGCTTTATCGAGAATAGGCTTCGTTTGCCTTTGGTTCCTACACGTATCGTCACGTATGAGAAGATCCGTGAGGTGTTGCGACAGTTGAGCATTAAGTGCTGATCCGCTTTTAACGGCAACGATTCTTATTATCTATATAGGATAACAAAAGGGGCTTCATGTGTCATAGAGGGCATGTGAAGCCTTTTTCTATAGATATGCTCCAGTACTCCTAAAGAAGTACTCAAGTAATCATAATAAAAGTACTACGGTACTTTCGAAGAAGTACTGTAGTACTTCCTATATGGTACTACAGTAAGGCTATAGGAGCGTCCTCGTTTTATTGAGACTATCTGCGTCTTTCCCTCAGCGAGTGATAAACAATGCTCCAACTCCTCATACCGATACTTCAACCTTGATTTCGGTCATTTCATTATTTTATGTCGGGCAGACAAACGCTTACCTTTTATTTTTGTAGCTATTATATTAAATAAATGAAGTGATGTTTAAAGCGATTGTCCATTTTTCTATTCAGAAGAAACTATTCGTTGGGTTGACAACCTTGTTTCTGCTTCTGGGGGGAATCTATGCCATGATGACTTTACCGATAGATGCCGTACCGGATATAACGAACAATCAAGTGCAAATCGTGACGGTATCGCCAACCTTGGCCCCGCAAGAGGTAGAGCAATTGATCACCATGCCTATCGAGATAGCGATGAGTAATATCATGAACGTGGAAGAGATCCGCTCCGTCTCCCGCTTTGGCCTGTCATTGGTAACGGTCGTGTTTAAGGAAAGCGTGCCTACCTTGGATGCCCGGCAGCTTATCAACGAGCAGATACAAACCGTGGCGGGAGAAATTCCCACGGAACTGGGTACGCCGGAGCTGATGCCTATCACGACCGGCTTGGGCGAGATTTATCAATATGTATTGAGCGTGGAGCCGGGTTATGAGGAGAAATACGACGCCATGGAACTCCGTACCATTCAGGACTGGATCGTGAAACGGCAACTAAGCGGTATACCGGGTATCGTGGAGATCAATAGCTTTGGCGGCTATCTGAAACAGTATGAGGTGGCGGTAGATCCGGATGCCCTTTATTCCTTGAATATTACGATCGGCGAGGTGTTCGAGGCACTCAACCGGAATAACCAGAATACGGGCGGCAGTTATATCGAGAAAATCAATAAGGCTTACTACATCCGTAGCGAGGGAATGATCGGCAAGATAAAGGATATCGAGCGCGTCGTGATCACGAACCGTGGTGGGATACCGATTCATATAAGCGATGTCGGCTCGGTTCGCTTTGGTTCCGCCAAGCGTTTTGGAGCCATGACAAAGGATGGCGAGGGAGAGTGCGTGGGCGGTATCGCCATGATGTTAAAGGGGGCGAACGCCAATGTCGTGACCAAGGAGCTGGAGGCACGGGTCGAAAGGGTACAGAAAATGTTGCCGGAAGGTGTTCGTGTAGAACCTTATTTGAATCGTTCCGAATTGGTAGACCGAAATATATCCACCGTGGTCCGTAACTTGATAGAGGGAGCGTTGATCGTCTTTATCGTATTGATCATCTTCTTGGGGAATGTGCGGGCCGGTTTGATCGTGGCTTCCGTGATCCCGTTGGCGATGCTTTTCGCTTTTATCTTGATGCGTGTTTTCGGGGTCTCCGCCAACCTGATGAGTTTGGGGGCCATCGATTTCGGTATCGTGGTCGATGGATCGATCGTTATATTGGAGGGGATGTTGGCGCATATCTATTCGAGGCGGTTGATGGGGCGTACGCTCTCTGCCGAGGAGATGGACCGGGAGGTCGAGGCCGGAGCCGGTCATGTCGCCCGGAGCGCTACCTTTGCCGTATTGATCATTTTGATCGTCTTCTTCCCGCTACTTACGCTGACCGGGATAGAGGGCAAGTATTTTACCCCCATGGCGAAGACCTTGGTGTTTTGTATTATCGGAGCTTTGATCCTTTCGCTCACCTACGTGCCGATGATGGCCTCCCTGTTCCTAAAGCGTACGATCTCTTCGAAGCCTACATTCGCCGATCGTTTCTTCGGGAAATTAAACGGGGTTTACAGGCGTACGCTTCATTTCTGTCTGCGTCATATCTGGGGAACGATCGCTTGTTCTTTCGCGGCTCTGGCTGTGTCCCTTTTCTTATTCACGAGGTTAGGGGCGGAGTTTATCCCTACGCTGGATGAGGGGGATTTCGCCATGCAGATGACGCTTCCCGCCGGTAGTTCCCTGACGCATAGTATCGAGTTATCGAAGCAAGCGGAAGAGACCTTGATGAAGAATTTCCCGGAGATCAAACACGTGGTAGCCAAGATCGGAACGGCCGAGGTTCCGACCGACCCGATGGCGGTGGAAGACGCGGATATCATGATCGTGATGAAACCTTTCAAGGAATGGACCTCGGCCTCCAGCCGTGCGGAGATGGTGGAGAAGATGAAGGCTTCCTTGGAACCGATTACGGGGGCGGAGTTTAACTTCAGCCAGCCGATCCAGCTTCGCTTCAATGAATTGATGACGGGGGCCAAGGCGGATATCGCGATCAAGCTATATGGAGAGGATATGGCGGAGCTTTATAAGAAGGCGAAGGAAGCTTCTCTTTTCGTGGAGCAAGTACCGGGAGCCGCCGATGTGATCGTGGAGCAGGCGATGGGGCTGCCGCAATTGGTCGTACACTACGACCGTGCCAAGATCGCCCGTTACGGGATGAATATAGAGGAGTTGAACACGATCATCCGTACGGCTTATGCGGGAGAGGCGGCGGGTGTCGTTTTCGAGAATGAGCGACGTTTTGACTTGGTGCTTCGTCTGGATAACGATAAAGTGGCGGATCTGAATTTGGATAAGCTCTTTGTACGGACTGCCGAGGGTATCCAGATCCCGGTTAGCGAGGTCGCTACGATCGAGTTGGTCAACGGGCCTCTACAGATTAACCGGGATGCCACGAAACGCCGTATCGTGATCGGGGTGAATGTCCGTGACGCTGATATCCAGAAAGTCGTGCGTACGATCCAAGAAACCCTTGACAAGCATATCAAGCTGGAACCGGGATACTACTTTGAGTATGGCGGCCAGTTCGAGAACTTGCGGAACGCGATCGATACGCTTACGATCGTGATACCGGTCGCCTTGTCATTGATCTTATTGCTATTGTTCTTTGCCTTTAAGAGTGTTACCTACTCGCTGGTGGTGTTTTCTACCGTCCCGTTATCCTTGATAGGGGGTATTCTGGCCCTTTGGTTACGAGGGTTGCCTTTCAGTATATCGGCGGGGGTCGGCTTTATCGCCTTGTTTGGTGTAGCGGTCTTGAATGGTATATTGATGATTAATCACTTTAATGACTTACGGAAACAAACTAAATATCAAATGACGACGAATCGTATCTTAGCGAAAGGATGTCCACATTTACTTCGCCCCGTATTCCTGACCGGCTTGGTGGCTTCTCTGGGATTCGTGCCGATGGCGATAGCGAAGTCCGCGGGTGCGGAGGTGCAACGTCCGTTAGCGACGGTCGTGATCGGAGGCTTGATTGTCTCCACGATCTTGACGTTGATTATTATCCCGGTATTTTATCGGTTGGTAAATAGCTCGGCCGCTTGGAAGCGCCAACGCTGGTTGAAGCGCCTATTGCCGTTTCTTCTTTTTATAGGTATCCTATTCCCCACGCATGCCCAACAGGCGGTGTCGTTGGAAGAGGCCGTGACGATCGCCTTGGAGAATCATCCTCGCCTGAAGACTGCCACGGCATCCATTGAACGTAGCCGCGCTTCACGGGGAGAGAGCTGGGAGGTGTCACCGACCACCTTTAATTATTCATGGGGACAGATCAACGGTGAGACACGAAACGACAATCAGATGGAGATCACGCAATCCTTGGGCTCTCTATTGACCCCGTTTTATAAGAACGCCTTGGTGAACCGTCAAGTCGCCACGGGAGAATATTACCGGGACTTGGTGAAGAAGGAGATTACGGCCGAGGTAAAACGGGCATGGGCTTATTATCAATATGCCTTTCATCTATGTGCCTTGTATAAAGATCAGGTCGAGTGGGCCGGACGTTTGCGAAAGGCGAGCCAGTTGCGTTATGAGCAAGGGGATATCACGCTATTGGAGCGGAATATGTCATCTACCTTGGTCGCCGATCTGCAAACCCGTTTGTCACAGGCGGAGGAGGAGTTGCAATTAGCTACCCGTCGTTTCTCATGGACTTGTTATTCGGATTCCCCATTGCTGCCTATGGATACGACATTGGTTTTATTCCCCGCTCGCGTAGCCGGGATCGCTCCGTCCGATATCCATCTGAATTACTTCCGGAGCGTGGCCGATGAGAAGAAAGCCATGCTTCGTATCGAACGAAGCCGTTTCTTCCCGGAACTATCGGTAGGATATGTACGTCAGAAAATAGCCCCGTTGAGCGGTCTGGACTCTTGGATGGTCGGGATCTCGTTCCCGGTATTGTTCTTCCCGCAGCATAGCCGGGTAAGGCAAGCGAAGATCGATTCCTATATCGCCCGCACGGAAGCGGAGAGCAACATCCGTCAATTGAACAATAAGGTGGAGGAGTTGAGCGTCGCGCTTCGTAAGGAAGGAGAGCATATCCGCTATTATACGACTGGCGCTTTACCGGAAGCGGATGCTTTGTTGAAGAGTGCGACGGTACAGTTCAAAGAGAGCGAGATGGATATCACGCACTTTGTTCAAAGCCTGAACGCCGCCCGGGAGATCCGGCGGGGATATATCGAGGCCGTATATGCCTATAATATATCGGCGCTTGAGTTGGAGTTGTATAGTAGATAACCAGAAAAATAGTATAAGATGAAAAAGATATGGATTCCTGCGGCTCTTATGGTATTGGCCGCATGCAGTATGACAAACAATGCGGAGAAAGGACAGGGCGATTCGCAAGACATAACTGCCCGGCCCGCTATTACTCAAGTAGCAGAAAACGTACCGTCCGAACCATCCGTGGATAGCGTAGAGGTGGATGGGATTTCCTCGGCTACGGCCCTTCCGAATCACTCCTCTTTCAACGGGATCATGGTAGTTCCCCCGCAACGGCAGGCTACGGTTACATTGACGATGGGAGGCACGGTTCATGCTACTACGCTGCTTCCGGGCGATTATGTGAAGAAGGGCTCCGTGATCGTCAGCTTGGAGAATCCGGATTTTATCACGTTGCAACAGACCTATTTGGATGCCCATGCCCAAACGGAATACTTAGAGGCTGAGTATAAAAGGCAACAGCGTTTGAGCGAGCAAGAAGCGGCCTCGCAAAAACGTTTCCAGCAAAGCAAGGCGGATTATCTTTCCATGAAGAGCCGTCAAGATGCCGCCGCCGCGCAACTCGCTATCCTAGGTGTCTCTGCCAGCGATCTGCTGAAAGACGGTATCCAACCTTATTTGGAAGTAAAAGCGCCATTAAGCGGTTATGTCGCCGGGCTGTCCATTAATCTCGGTAAATACGTGAACGCGGGCGAACCGATCTGTGATGTGATCGATAAAGGCGAGACTCTTCTCTGCCTGACCGCTTATGAGAAGGATTTAGCGGACTTATCCATTGGGAACCAAGTACAGTTCCGGGTGAATGGAATGGGGAAGGAGACCTTCCATGCGGTCTTGATCTCGATCGGACAGGAGGTGGACGAGACGAGCCGTTCCTTGGAAATGTACGCTCGGGTAAAAGAGACGAATCCTCGTTTTCGTCCCGGTATGTATGTTTCCGCACGGGTAGAGAAGAAATGACTATCTTTGCCTTCATGAAGAAAATGAATATAAAGAATAAATATGTGTTCTCGTTGGTCATCATATCGATCATGGTGGCCTTCTTGATCCATTTCCCGGAATTGGTGTCGTTGTTTGACGTTACCGGGCAGAACGCTCTTTTTCCGGATATGTCGGTATTGGATGTAGCGAATGAGGTCTTTTTTACCTTCGTGTCCCTGTTGCTGCTATTTGCGATGAACACATATGTCTTTGGGTTCAATCGACAGAAAGCGCGTATTTCTTGGCAGAAGGTTCTTCTCTCGTTTGTAATGACTTGGTGCGTGAATAATTTATTAGGAAAAGGTTTCGTGTTCTTGCACCATCAGTTTGATATCCCGGCGATCGACGCCTTGGTACATCATTATCTGCATCCGTTGAGGGATTTTATCATGTCGTGCGTCGTTACGGGTAGTTGCTATATGATTTACCTGATCCGTCAAAGCCAGCAAGTACAGGTCGAGAACCAGCAATTGCGGGCGGAGAATCTATTGAACCAATATGAGGCCTTGAAGAGCCAGCTTAATCCTCATATGTTATTTAATTCCTTGAATACGCTCCGTTCCTTGATCCGGGAGACTCCCGGGAAGGCACAAGAATATTTGCAGGAGTTATCCCGTGTCTTACGTTATACCTTGCAAGAGAATGAGTGCCGTAGTGTTACTTTACGGGAGGAGATGGATTTCGTGAACGCTTATATCTTCCTTTTGAAAATGCGCTATGAGGATAATCTAGTCTTCGATATAGACTTAGGGAAGGAGCACGAGTCTAAGCAACTGCCTCCTATGTCGGTGCAACTTTTGATCGAGAACGCCGTGAAGCATAACGAGATCAGCAACCGCCATTCATTGACCATATCCGTTCGTTCGGACCATGATTCCTTGACGGTTAGCAATCCCATCCAACCGAAATTGACTCATAGCGGAGGTACCGGTATTGGCTTGGTGAACCTGAGTAAACGTTATAACCTCTTGTATAAGAAAGATATTTCCATAAAAGAAGATACTAGTATATTCAGCGTAACAATCCCTTTGATATGAAAGCTTTGATCATAGAAGACGAGAAAGCGGCTGTCCGTAATTTGATGGCATTGCTGGGAGAGGTTGATCCGGATATCGAGGTGATCGATGTCCTAGATAGTATTACGGATAGTGTCGAATGGTTTCAATCGCGTCCAATGCCGGAACTTATCTTTCTGGATATCCATTTGGCGGATGGCTCGGCTTTCGAGATCTTCGGTCATGTAGATATCTCTTGCCCGGTCATTTTCACGACAGCCTATGATGAATACGCGCTGAAAGCGTTTAAAGTGAATAGCGTAGATTATCTGCTGAAACCGATCGACGCGGATGATATACGGAAAGCTTTGGATAAGCTGTCACGGTTACAATCGACGGCTGTGGAGAAAGAAGCGATCGATTATTCCGCTGTCATGCAAGCCTTGAAGCGGATGGAAGGATATAAAACGCATTTCTTGATCCCTATGAAAGGGGATAAGCTGCTACCTGTTTCCGTGGATATGATCTTATTTTTCTATATAGCGGACGGAAATGTAAAGGCGGTGATGACGGACGGGAAGGAATATCTTTTCACGCAGACCTTGGATGAGCTCGCCGATAGCCTTGATCCCGCCTTGTTCTTCCGGATCAATCGTCAGTACTTGATATCCAGAAAGGCGGTGCGGGATATCGATCTCTGGTTTAACGGACGCCTTGCGATCAATCTGATCGTACCGACCTTGGACCGTATATTGGTTAGCAAAGCGAGAGTACCGGATTTCAAGACGTGGTTTACCTCATGATGGATTATCAAGAGGATTATAGGGATGGAGTACGATGAACCGGGCTCCATGCTTATACGTCGGGTCCAACTGAATAGAGCCGCCTAAATGCTCGATAATCGTTTGGCTGATGGATAATCCTAAACCTGTACCCTGCGCGTATTCATCTACCTTTTCGAAACGCTCGAATATGACTTTCTGCTTATCCTCCGGTATTCCACATCCGGTATCGGTTACGGTGATACGTACATGCTGCTTGTCCTCATCTATTTGATAAGATAGGTTGATCTCTCCTTCTTTCGTGAACTTGCAGGCATTGGTTAATAAGTTTATCAATAATTGTTGGAGACGTATCGAATCTGTCTGAATAGGTAAGGGGTCTTCAGAAGGTGTATAGGTCAATTGAACATCCGGGAGGACTCGGTGCTCTACACTTGCCAAAGCGTTCCGGCAACAATCCGATAAGTTTGTCTTCTCTATAATGAACTTCATATTCCCGGATTCTAGGCGAGAAAGGTCAAGAATGTCATTTATCAGATTAAGTAATAAATAAGAGTTATTGTTGATAATGGAGAAAAACTCTTTCTTTTCGCCAGCGGAAATAGATTCATCGGATATTAATTCCGAAAAGCCGACAATCGCGTTAAGTGGCGTACGGATCTCATGGCTGATATTGGCGATAAACGTGCTTTTCATCTGGTTGGCGTGTTCCGCTATCTCCTTGGCTGTACGAAGTTGACGCTCGGACTCTACTAAGGCTTCCTTGTCTTTCATAAGTTCTCGTTGGTAGCGGCGTGCGGAGCGATAGGACTTGTATACGATGTATAGCATCACTAAAAGAACGATCGATACTACGAGTAGAATAATCATTAACAACCTTTGGGTACGCAGTTGTTGTTCACGTAGCTGTAGCTCGTATGCCTGCATCTCTTGATTGTTTAGATCATGTAATGTCCGGAGTTGATTGATCTGACGGTTGAAGGCCTCGTCATGCAACATCTTGGTATGCTCTACAACTTCTCTACTAAATGCGAGCGCTTCTTTATAACGTCCCAACGCTTCGAGTATCTCGACTTTCAGCTCCGAGGTTCGTATATCTTCTTCTGTTAATTTATTTTTATCTATGATATTCAGCGCCCTTTCATACATACCTATTAAATAGTAATACTTGGCGGAAACAAAGTTATAACAGAATTTCGTATAATCATCTCCGGTTTTCTTTACGATCGGTGTCGCTTTCAACAAGGCGTCCAATGTCTCCTTGGGCTTGTCTTGAAGGACATACATATCCGCATAAAAAACATACATTAACGCACGGCAACGATCCACGGGGAAAGCGGTTCCTTGTTCTTCATTCTCTCTTTCCCTATCTTGGATCATTTCATCGTAACGAGTTAATAATTCCTTGGCTTCGGTGAAATGGTCGGTTCGAAGATAAGATTCAATGAGGTTTGCCATGTATTGCATCTCGAATTTCGGATTGTCACCTCGTTTCTGTAATAAATCGAGACCTTCCCGATAGGCTACTATCGCATCACTATCCCGATGTATCTCTTGATAGATTAAACCTAGGTTCTCATTGCAGCAAATCAATCCATATTCACTTTTTGTATCACGGGCATAGTTGTATAGGCTGATCGCCCCGTTCATCGCTAACTCATAATTGCCGTCCCATAGATCCATTTGGCAAATGAATCCTCGTGCGTCGAATAATGCGTCTGGAACCTCATTCTTGGCCGCAGCCAATGAATCTATCTTATGCGACCAGTAAATCAGGCTATCCCTGTTTTGTATATTGTAATAATGCCGGGATAAGTTGGCCCATGCGTAATATAAAGAAGTGTGACCTTTCGAAGTGGAGCTTGCCACATCTGCCATTTTGTTTAGGTAAACAATCTCCTTGGGCGTTTGCCTGTACATTGTCGCTAAATCTTTATATAGCTCGATCTGTTCATCTACGGTTGGAGAGGACTTTAATAGGGATAAAAGATTGTCTTCCCTTTGTTGGGTAGTATTGGTGTTTTCCCCTAAAGAAAAAATTGGGATCATTAAATAGATAAATAATACTAAATAGGTATTTCTCATGATATTGTATGATGTTCAATACAAAAATACATTTTAATATTAAATATCAAGCGTATGTTATGGAATTTTCGAGGTCTGCCTTATAGTTTCTTTTTCAAGGTGAAGAAGAAAGTAACCCCTTTTCCCGGACTGCTCTTCGCCGATATTTGTCCTTTATGAAAATTAACCCCGTTTTTAACGATAGATAATCCTAATCCGGTTCCTCCGATCTTACGACTACGTCCCTTGTCTACCCGGTAGAAGCGTTCGAATATGCGATTGATATGTTCTTCCGGAATACCTACTCCATTATCGGAGAAGCTGAAGTAATAATATTTAGGATCTTCTTTATAGCAGTTGACGGTAATCTTTATGTTTTCTCCCGCATAAGCGATCGCATTGTCATATAGATTCCGGAATATGGAATAGAGTAGGGAGTTATTCCCGAACACGGTCGGATCTCCCGGGAGGATGATTTCCGATGTGATGTGTTTTTCTTCCATATCTTTGGAGCATTCTTTTTGTATCTCGGCGATAAGCTTCGTGATATTTACTTCCGTGAGGTCGAACATCTCGGATGCCTCGTCGAGTCTGTTTAATACGGAAATATCTCGTAATAATCCTGTAAGGCGGGTACTTTGGGAGTAACAACGTTCCAAGAAAAATTGACGTTTGTCCGGACTCAAATCTGGGTTGGATAGGATTGTTTCCAAATACCCTTGAATACTGCTGACCGGTGTTTTCAGCTCGTGAGAGACGTTCTGCGTAAGCTGTCGTTTCATCCGGCTTTCTTCTTCTTGACGGGATATATCATTAATAGAGATCTCATAACTATTATCGAGGAATAAAATACATTCGATCAAGAATATTTTACCGTTCTTGTCAATAGTCACGGACTCTCTTAATACTTTCTTTTTTCGATTCAGATTCCGGATATTCTTATTCAAGAAGGTACGTATTGGCTCTAATTCGGCTATATCAGTAACGTCTTCCACTTGGTGGATCTGGGTGTCGGATATGACATTTATGAATTGAATGAATAGGATGTTAGAAAGAATCTCCCGCCCTTCACTTGTGAACATGGCGAAGCCTTCCTTGGAATATTGGAAATGTTTGATAAGCTTTTCTCGTTCCATGGATAACTCGTTTTTCGCTTTCTGTTGTCGATGGTACAAGGTTACGATATTCTGTGAGATATCACCTAGCTCGTCATTCGGGAAAACATAATCGACCGCAGGCATTCGATCATTTTCCACGTTTAAGGCGAAATCCCTTAGTTTGGATATCGTTCTACCTATGCTGAAAGTAAAACGGGAAAGGACAAAGAAGAAAATCAAGGTCATCAATGCCATGAAATAAATGAAGTCCTTGTTTACCGTCAATATCCCTCTTACATATGGATCATAGGGCAGGGCTGAGCGGTAAATATAACCTCCTATATTCGATGCCGAATAGAAATACCTTTTTCCCGTAGATTCCGAGGAGCGGATAGCGAATCCTTCATTGTATAACCGAGCTTTGCGTACCTCGCTCCGGTCGTTATGATTATTGAACTCATCCGTCCCGCTATTATCAAATAATACGTCGCCGGACGGATCTATGATGGTTACCCGCAAATCCTTTTGAGGGATGTCGTCCATGAAACTTATTACGGTCTGGTCGATGTCTGTGCTTTGTTGGCATTTACGGAATAATTGGTAATTATAGTTACTCAACACATTGTTTAACTTTTCTTGCGCAAACTCCCTTTCCCGCTGATATTGGAATAGCAGGAAACAGACCGTAAAGCCCAAGAACATAAAAAAGACCGACCAGAAAAGCCGTTGGCTAAACGGTATCCGGTGTCTTTTCTCTCCATCTATCTTTACCATGATTCAGCGACAATATTAGCATTCGAAACAATAACCAAAACCTAAACGAGTTACGATGTTCTTTCCATAAGGACCTATTTTCTTACGTAACCGGGTGATGTTGACATCGATGGTACGGTCTAGAACATATACCTCGTCTTTCCAGATGCGAGATAGTATTTCCTCTCTGGAGAAGACGTTCCCTTTATTTTCCAATAGAAGTTTTAGTATCTCAAACTCTTTTTTGGTCAATGGAACTTCCACCCCGTCTACCGTAGCCTTGATGCGTTTCGTATCAAGAGCTAATGTCTCATACTCGAGTTTCTCAATCTCTTTTTCTTTTGATTTCTCGGAAGTTCTTCTTAGTACGGCCTTAACACGCGCTATCACTTGGCGGATGGAGAAAGGCTTGGAGATATAGTCGTCCGCCCCGAGATTGAACCCTGTGAGCATATCGTTCTCCGTATCTTTGGCCGTGAGGAAGATGATAGGGGTATTGGCCGTCTTTTCATCTTGTCGCAGGATACGTGCCATCTTGAAACCGGAGATTTCTCCCATCATGACATCCAACAATAATAAATTGTAAACGGTCAGATCCTTTTTTAATGCCTCTTCCGCACTATAGGCGGTATCTACTTCATAACCTTCTATTTCTAAGTTGAATTTAAGGATCTCACACAAATCCTCTTCATCATCCACCACAAGAATACGAGTTGTTGCCATAAGCTATTCTGTTTTTAAAAGAGTGCCTTACGGCTCTCCATATACAAATATAATTATTTTTGGCAAAGAACGGATATTCTTATTTCGGAGAAATGAAATATATGTTACATTCGAGTTAAGATTGCTCTTATTATCAAAGAAGGTTTTCTTAAACAGTTGTAATGTAGTTAATTACTATTAAGGGCGAAAATTAAGCTTAATCGTAGAATACGTTCAATTTTCTAGTATTTTACTTTGTGTTTTACAAATGTTTTACAAAAATGGCGACAATAACATGGGCGGTGCTGAAGCATCACAAGAAAGCGGATGGGACTTACAACCCTAAAGTGAGAGTCACGCATAATCGGAGCGTCTCGTATATGTCGACGGATATATACACTCAATTCGTGAAATTTAAGAGGGGATCCTCCATGGGGGTGATAACGGATGGCGATATTATGGATTGCTTGAATGACATTGTCCGCTCAATCCGGCAGATCGTGAACACCAATCCCGTGGCCGTGGAGCAAATGGAAACGGCCAAGGAATTGGCCGGATTCATCGAGCGTTATAAGAAACGGCAGAATCTAGATATCGATTACATCGTTTTCGCCACCTCCTTTTTGGAAACTTTACCAAAGAGAGGAACGGAGAGTTCCTACAAAACGGCGATTAACGTGCTTCGGTATTATATGAGGGAGATAAGCGGCGATGAGAAATTGCCGATAAAGTCTTTCACGGCGAAATTCTTGATGAGGTTCGAGTCATGGCTTAGGACTGAGAGGATTGTCGTGATAAGAGGGAAGAAGCGTACGCTCTCCCCCATGAGCGATAACGGGATCTCGCACTACATGGATCACCTGAAACACGTGTTCAATCGTTTGAAGGCCGCTTATAATGACTATGAGCTAGGAGACATCCTGATAAAGGCGGAACCTTTCAAGGTGTATTCGGCCCCTAAGCTGAGACCCACGAAGAAAAGGGCGATATCGAGGGAGGAGATTCTGAGGATCTATAATTATGTCCCAAAGAAATCCAATACCGTCGTGGCGCTGGCTCGTGACTTGTTCATCTTCTCTTTCATGGCGGCGGGGATGAACGCCGTTGACATGTATAATTGCCCGGCCCCGAGTTCCGGGAGAATCGAGTATTACCGATCCAAGACCGCAGACCGGAAGACTACGGGTGACGCTTTCATGTCGATATCCATAACCGGTTATTTGCGGTCCGTGATCGATAAGTATGGTGACCTGACAGGGAAACGTTTGTTTCGTTTCGCAGACAAGTACGTGAACCACTATCGGTTGAACGTGGCCTTATGTAGGGGGCTGAAAGTGATAGGGGAGGACACTGGAATAGGGAACCTGCAATTTTATTGCGCTAGGCATAGCTTCGCCACGATCGCCCGGAACGACTGCGGCGTAGGAATGGACGATATAGCCTTGTGCTTGACCCACGCTTCTTTTTACAGGGTGACGGACACGTATGTTAAGCCGGACTTTAGTAGGGTGGACAGGGTTATAGAGAAGGTCGTGGACTATGTATTCCATGAGAAAGAGATCGGGTGGTGATTTACTGTTCAGATGATTCCTCAATATCTTTTATCTCTCCATTGAGATAGTCAATAAAGGAACATACGGTAAATAGGACGATATATAATAAATCTAATACAAAATATACAAGAGAGGCTTTTATCAATCCATAGAATATAATGCGAGATGTTGCTAATATATCTTGAGGAGTAAATGACCACTCACATTTAACTAGTTCGACTATAGGGAGCATTTCAGTAGTTGAGCATTGATTTAGTATAGATAATATTATACAAACAATACTTAATAATATTGCGTATGTAGTTAAATATCCAAACTGTTTGAAGAAATTTGCTTTTTTCTTAAAAATATCCTTCTGCATGACAGTTTTTTGAGGTTCCTCTTTTAATTTTTGGGTCATAGTGTACACTGTCATCAATAAATTGGCCAGTAACCCAACTAAAATAGAGAAAGCTGTTATTAAGGAATTTAGAATATCGGATTTGAAACTGGATGTATAGAGTAGAAAATATACGCTTATCCCTATGAAGATCCATTTTAATAAACCAAACCAATATTTTGGCAAAGATATCCGTCCCGTAGATATATTAGTGTATTGATATCTATGGGATTCCTTTATTAGATTATGGATATACTCTTTTATAGGAATAGAGATCATTGCGCTCTTTCAATTATATTTCTTATCTCCGGTAATATTTTTTTACAATACAAATATAAGTCATTTGATTCAAATGTCCCATCATCATTAACTTTAATTTCGCTGCTTAACGAAATTCTCGGTTTTAGGGAATCTGCGTTGTCAAGAAAATAGGAACAATGCTGTCCTGTTTCATTATTTTTTGCCCAAATCTTTTTATACCAAGGTCTATTACCTTTGTCTTGGACTATTGTTTCAAATTGTTCATCTATACTCTCAATACTATTGGCCGTTTCTCTAATCGGTCGGATGTTTATTGAAATTTCATATTCACCTAATATAATCTTTTCCCCATTATCTCCAATAGAGCTTGATTTTTCGGTTTTAGATAAATATGTTATTGATTTTGTCGATATCTTATTTTTTATTTTATCGCGTAAACTATCCAAGTGAATGGGAATATATCTTGTGATACAATAAGTCGAATCAGAGAAAAAGAATTTATTTAAATAGTTTGTTAAGTGTTCTTGGTATGAAATGCCAGAATATGATTGTATCATCAATATGCCTTTATGTGAGTTCATTGGTATGGTGATGAAAAAAAAGAACTCTTTTGTGAGAGCTACATCTTTTGGTACTATTTGTTGTTTATTTTTGTTTTTAACTGGAGTAGCATAAGTTGATTCTCCATACTTTCCGGCATGTAATATACCAGAAAAGGTGAATTGTCCCACTTCTGGCTTAAACCGGGGATCGAATTTCTTTATGTTCCCTTCTGTATCACAAGGTTTAATCGTAAGGACTTTTTTAGAACCTTCTATCTGATAACAATCTTCGGTATCAAGATTATAAATGAATTTGTTTGTGAATAAAGTAAATAGTTCTTCGTCTCTAACACTCTCTTCTCGGTTGAATTTTAGCTGTAGTAACTCCCTAAAACAAGATTCTTTTTTGTTTTTTCTTCTGGAGATACGTATGTTGTATATATCAAGAACTGGATCTAGTGGCATAACCGTATTTTTTTATTATTGAAAGTTTGTTATCAAAGTCACTTTGCAAATTAAATCATATTATATCAATAAAGCAATTGATTTAGATGTTTTCTGCAATATATCTTTGCGAGATATTCGATAAGTATAGGGATCGTATAGGGATATGGAGCTTTAAATTCTATTAGTACTATATGATGGCCGATTCCTTGACACTTTCCATACACAGGGGATTGAACTGGATTGTTGTTCTTTGAAGATTACCGTACTTCTTGCAGGGTACTGAGGCGAGGCTTACTGATGAGGAAGCAACTCCACAATCTTTTCCAAAAAGATCTGATCTGTCTCATCAAATATGACCTTTTACACCATTTGGTGCATTTGCCACTATCATCCATGACGATTGCAAGGTGAGAGGTTCTGGAGGCCATCCAGTTTTCAAGGTCGTGGAAGGTAGATAGTCGGTAAGGATGAGGGAGTGGCTTGAAAGCTATGCGAACAATACAGGGGGATCATTCTATCTCTGTATTGTTAATGAATATATTTTGATTTTCTTCCGCATCTGTAGCTATCTTTTTTAGATGATTAAAATACGATTGTATTTTAATATCATCAATACAATCTTTTGTCCGATAGATCTCTAAGTCATTTAAATCATATAATTCATTTACTCGCTTTTCGTTCATGTTTCGAAGTTGAATCAATATATTTTGTCTAGCATCTTCATCGTAGGTGAAAATACGTATTTTCTTTTTTCTATAAGATATTCCTTTATCGTCTAATCCGGACTGGGTCTTGAAAAAATTGGAAAAGTAATGATAATCTGTCATTCCCAATGAGTGGCCAAAAAATATGATCTCATTTGCTTTCTCTAGTTTTTCACGAATGTTGAACGACCGAAAATGAGGACTATGAGATTTAATCATGAAACAGAAAGAATCATCTATTTCGACATCGTCCTCGAATCCGAGAATAATGTTGTTATTCTTTAAAGAGCCGTGAACATGGAGCATATTAATAAATCTATAACTCAATGGTGATATGTCCGTATAATTAAAATTGATGATTTCAATTATGTCGGAAGTGGAAAATCGTTTTATCTTGGAGATAATACACATCAATTGATAGGCATAGCATTGAATTTTTATACTGTCTGTGGGTAGATGCTCTAAATATGAGGTGAGATCATTGCGTAAACACTCGAATTGATTAGCAATCAAACCCTTTCTTGCTTTTAACATGCTGTGATTTTCTTTATTAATGTCAGCGTTAATACATTTTAGGTAATTTTTAAGCTCATTTTCTAGATCAATCCAGTTGTTTATTTCTAATCTGTGTTTTAAATATTTATGTAGTTCGGTATTTTGGGAAAAATAAGGGCTTTTTATAAAGTCTGAGTAGCTAGTTTTTAATCCCATATCTAGATCAAATCCATTACCAATAATAATTAAGATGCTATTGGCAGGTTGCTTTGTTGAGTTTTCCATAAACGTTTGTTGTAAATATTCTAATCTTATGAAATCTTTGGTGAAAATGATCGTTATAATCTTAGTTAGGGTTATCCTCCTTTGGATAATCACATTTCGATCATATCTAAAATTACTTAATTGATAATTTCATGTGTCTACATTCTCAATAGCCCAACCACAAGACTCATGGAGTAGATCTCATCTTTCTCCATGGAGAAATCGGGGTACTCGGGGTTGTACGATACGCACCGGATCTTATCCCCGTCCTCATATACCCTTTTTATGACGATGCCTTGCGCCGTGTCCATCACGTGTACCTTTCCCCACTGGATGAAGCTCGTGCTGTCCACCCGCTTGCATGCTACCTCATCGCCACCCTCGTATTTAGGCTCCATGCTGTTGCCTTTTATGATGATGGTGAAATCGTAATCCGGGAAAGCCGTGATACGGGGTATTTGCTCGCATTGCTCGGCCATTATCCCTTCAACGGCGCTGGTAAGAGCGCCTGCGGCGGCTGCGTAAGGGATGCGTGGACGGGTTTGCGCTGGTTGTCCGTACGTGATACTAGGTTCACGCATGATAACAGGTTCTTTGTCTGCTGTTGTATCGCTGATGGGATTCAACATCTCGCCTTTGCCGGTGATGAGCCAGTTTACGTTTAGGGATTCGAATTGAAGTATTATTTTTTGCAAAGTCTCTATATCTAATCCACGTGTGCCGTTTAATTTATTGTTCAGAGTTTTTTCGGACATGTTTAACTTTTCTGCTAAAGATCTATTCGATAGGCCTATGACTGATAGATATGATTTAATTCGCTGTATAATACTTTCTCCCCCATCTTGGAGAAGAGCTGATTCTATAGCCTTTTCGGGTATGTTTAGTAGTTTGGATAGGAAATCTGGATTCCTAACATCAGTGCTTTCAATGATTGCTTTTATGTCTTCTTTGCCATTAAGGAAGCATTCTTTCATTGTGCCTCTCATATTGCCATTGCCACTAATTAACCACTCAAGATTAACATCAAGATATTTACTAACAAGAGAAACTTTAATTTTGTCCGGCTCTGTTATTCCTAATATCCAGTTAGATATGGTAGAAGGAGATAAACCACAGTCTTTAGCTAATCTGTATTTACTTATATTGTTATGATACATAGCTTTAACAAGTCTTTCTCCGAAATTTTTAGCTGGCACCAATCTTCTGTCAATATCTTCCATATTGTTTAATAAAGTTAAATATTCCAATATTGTAATATATTTGCATCGTATTATAACACAAACGGGTATAAAAATGGCTGTCACGACTAAGAGCCGTAATTCATACACCTTCATTGGCAAATATAGTGACAGTCATCGACCTACCCAAGGGAATCCTAAAAAATCTTTAGGAAATCATCATACGGTTTCGTGGAAGTTACCGTGGTAAGAAATTTTAAAAGCTCTATTCGAGTAACCGGTGCTAACTTCCACTTCAGGCATCGGCGAAAGGATGGGGCTTTAACTTTTTAAAGATATGAAAACATTAGTTTTTAAAGGAAATGGAGGACAGGCTTTAACAAGTAGCCTGTTAGTAGCTGAAAAGTTCGGTAAAGAGCACAAGAATGTGTTATCCTCTATTCGAGAGTTAATTAAGGGGTATGCTGAAAATTCAGCTGACCCCATGTTCGTCGAAACAACATTTACCAATGAACAGAACGGACAGCAATATCCGATGTTTGTAATGAACCGTGACGGTTTTACTCTCTTAGCAATGGGTTTCACCGGAGACAAGGCACTAAAGTTCAAATTGGATTATATCGCAGCATTCAACCAAATGGAAAAAGCCTTGAAAGAGGGTAAGGCGTTATCTGAGCCAAAAAAGCCGAAATCGGTCTCTCCGCGTACGATCCAGCTCATGAAGTTAGATACGGCCAATTGGTTAATGAAAAATCTGAATTATAGCGATACCGCTAAATTGGCGTTGGCTAAAGCTATAGCCGAGCCCTTGGAACTCCCCATCCTTGTTTACGCGAAATCGAAAGGAGTTATTCATTCGGCGACAGATAGACTATCAGAAAGGAATATACCGCTGTCCGCTATGAAGTTCAATCAAATGATGGTTGGCGCCGGTATGCTAAAACGGGAATCCCGCTACTCTCGAAGTAAAGGTAAGGTTGTTACGTGGCCGGTACTGGTAGGAGAAGGCTTAAATTATGGGGAGAATGGCGCGCATCCCGATAACCCACGACAAACTCAACCTTCTTATTATGACGATAAATTTGATGAGTTGTTGAGACGGTTAGGTATTAACACCGAAAATAATTGAGGTTATGGATGCACTAGTATTAAAGAATGGGACGATGAGTTCTCTGGAAATAGCCGAACTCACAGGCAAACAGCATAAACATGTAATGGAGTCAATCAGGATCATGGAACCAGCGTGGATGAAAATTAACGGGTTGAAATTTCGGCTCGTTGAATACAGGGACGCAAAAGGCGAAATGCGTCCAATGTATCACCAACAAGACCAGAATACCTATATGTCGCTACAAAGTTTAACGACGAGGCTCGCGCAAAACTGGTTCTCCGCTGGGGATCCGTCAAGGTGTATCCAGACGAGATACTGGATGGGGTTTTCGCAAACGAGAATAAGAGAAAGGGCTGACCTATGGATACCGTGATAAAGAGCGACAATCCCTTGGTGTCACTTCTCCGACAAGCCTTGGATCTCACGGAGAACACCACGGGGATCCCGGTGGATATCGATTACGAGGCGATCTCGAGGGCGGCGATCAAGGCTGCGCGGGAGGAGCGGGACAGGATCTTCTCGGATCCAAAGGTGCTTGTCACGCAGAACGAGGCGCATAACATCTATGGCAAGTCGGTGATCACGGCCTTGTTGAGGCGTGGCAAGCTCCAGCCTTACAAGTTTGACATGACGGAGGCATACGACAAGAGCGGCGATCTCGTGAAAAGGGCCAAGGGGGTGGTTTATTACCGGGTGGCAGAGATAGACAACGCCATCGAGGAGGCGAACGTCCTCAAGGGAATCCGGAGGATAGGTATAAGATAACAACATAAGCCAATTCGATATGGACATGAACACTATCAGTCAAAACGCGATCCTCGGCCTGCTGTTGGCGGGTACCGTCGTGGCCTTCTGCATGGCGGCGAGGGAGGATTACAACATGGATGTATTGGACACGATCCCCGACGAGGTTTATGACGAGATCGTCTCGAACCTCGGTGAGGGATGTAGCGACGGCGATATCGTCGATGAGTACATGGGGAACAAGGAACATTATGACAGCCTGTACGTATGGAGATAACGACGAGGTTGGCGATCACGCCATTGGGGAAGACCCTGTCATGCCAAGATATGACATTGAGGGTAATGAGGGCCTCTAACGGGTGCAAGGGATGCGCTTTCGATAACGGGGAAGGGGCGAGGTCCTGCCCGCGTAGCGTCTCATGCATGGCCCACCTAAGACCGGACAAGGAACCTGTAAAGTTTGTAATGATGGATTAAGAACGACGGAGGCGGGCACGCCGGGTAAAGTTTGGCGACCGGACCGGCATGTACGTCTCCATAAGAAGAAAGGACAAAGATATGGAAAATTATTCAAGAACATCAATGTTGATACCCTTCTCGGAGTATCAAAAGAAGGTAGGTGAAAAAGAGGAAAGTGATAACACGCATATTCCCGATGGGGGGGTACCAAGGTGCGTCATAGGAGAAACATATCCCGATTTATACTCCCAAGCCATGTATATAGAACGTGACATGGAAAAAGTGAGGGGAGAAATTACGGGATTGATAAAGGATCTATTCGATGATATGGGGGATGAGGCCGTGAGTATAGCGATTGACTCGATATACGATTTTACGGCAAGGTATCTGGGGATAGGCTATAATATCTCGGATTTGAGCGAGAATTGTGATCTCACATGGGAGGGATTGAGAAATCTTGAGAACGGGATCTATTGTCGGGGAGAACTGGCGAAAACGATGTTGTCCCTCTATTTGAAAAATTCCCGATTGAGGAATCTGAGACATGACATGAAATTAACGGAACAGAATGTATTACTATAAAATAGGTATTATGGAATTTAAAGGAACGATTATGCTTGACGCCAGCCCGGCGTTATTGGGCGCTATTAACCGGATCGCGGATATATTCTCCGTAGATAAAGTAACGATACCCCAAAGCCCAAGAGTCACGCTTGACCAAGCCGGTACCCTGGCGGTCGCTGAGGATGCTAGGCGAGAGGAGGCTTCTGTACCCGGCGTGGTAACACAGACCGGGCCAGCCCCGCGAACCGGAATGGCGGAGGAGGCTCCGGTAGTAAAGTATACCAAGGAGCAAGTGAAAGCCGCCGCCGCCGCGAAGAGGGAGAAGCGCGACGACATGAAAAAGATCTTGGATGAGATGGGGGCTAAAAGTATTCCAGCCCTATCCGAGGATCAGTACGAGGAATTCATGCGAAAAATATCCGTATTATGAGCCATGCCATTTTATCCCCCTCAA
>OHEC01000266.1_pt1 | contig 32853 bp, 31 predicted proteins | sample 1567141 | NCBI WGS metagenome assembly OHEC01 (sample SAMEA3879567, study PRJEB24766) | human gut metagenome | biome: human-associated habitat; feature: feces | place: USA | collected 1985/1987 | reverse complement strand
GGGCCGAGTCCCGTGCCTCCCGCCCGGCGCGAGCGGCCCTTGTCAACCCGGTAGAAGCGTTCGAAGAGGTAGGGCAGGTGTTCGGGACTGACGCCGGTGCCGTTGTCCGAGAATGAAAATTCGTAGCGGTCGTCCGTTTCGCCCGTCAGGACGATGTCGATCCGGTTGCCGCCCGAGTAGTTGAGGGCGTTGTCCGTCAGGTTGCGGAAAACGGAGTAGAGCAATCCTTCGTTGCCTTCGACCGTCAGGGGGCGGTCGCACGTCCAGTGTACCGTAAATCCGCGTCGGGCGCTTTCCGGGGCCGTGTCGGTTATCACTTCGCCGATCAGGGCTCGGAGGTCCACTTCAGTGCGGTCGATCATCTGCCCCCCTTCATCCAGCCGGGTGATCGACGATACGTCCTGCAACAGTTGCCGGAGCCGTTCGGACTGGGTGAAACACTTTTCGAGGAAGGCCCGCTGCGTCGCTGCGTCGATGTGCGGATTGGCGATGAGAGTTTCGAGGTAGCCGTGGATGGAACTTACGGGGGTTTTCAACTCGTGGTTGATGTTGTTGGTCAGTTGCCGCTTGATGCGGATTTTTTCCTGTTCCTCGTGCAGTGCGGCGGCATGTTCGCGGTCGCGTTCTGCGAGGGTCGCCCCCATTTGAACCATGTTTTTCGTGAACTGGCGGACCACATAATAGCCGACCAGACACAGCAGCAGGGTGACCGAACCCATGAACCACAGAAAGTTGCGGTCGGCGTTCAGCACCTGCGACAGCGATACCGTGTAGGGTAGCGACGAACGGACGATCCGATCGCCGATGCGGGTGGCGGAGTAGAAGTAGGTGCGCCCGTTGTTCTCTGACTGGCGGCGGATCGTATAGCCGTGGCCGTCGGCGAGAGCGGCCGCCACTTCCGGCCGGTCGAGGTGGTTCGACATCTCGGCCGGGGGTTCTTCGGAATCATAGACTACCGTACCGTCCAAGTCGATCAGGGTGATGCGCAGCCCTTCGAAGAAGTCGGAGTGCGCATCGAAAAAGTCGTCGGGAGTGCGTGCGTTGCTCAAAGCCTCTTCCAGTTGGGCGTTGATGATCTGCAACTGCGAGTCGAGCAACTCCGTGCGCAGCTCCTTCTCCCGGTAGTACTGGAATCCCACGAAACAGACGATGAGCAGCCACGAGAAGCCCAGCAGCCAGAGGAACGATTGCGTCTGGTAGGAGTGTTTACTTTTCAAATCCATAGCCGTAGCCCAGTCGGGTCACCAGGTGCGAGCCGTAGGGCCCGATTTTCTTGCGCAGGCGCGTGATGTTTACGTCGATCGTGCGGTCCAGGACGATCACTTCGTTGTTCCAGACCCGGGCGAGGATCTGTTCGCGCGAGAAGATCACCCCAGGGTGGGAAAGGAGCAGGGTAAGGATTTCGAACTCCTTTTTGGTCAGGGGAACTTCCTGTCCGTTCACCCGGCAGACCTTGCTCTGCAGGTCGAGGCAGAGCCCTTCGAAACAGATGGCTTCCTCCTCCTGCCGGGCTTGCGAGCGGCGCAGTACGCTCCGTACCCGGGCCGTCACTTCGCGCATCGAGAAGGGCTTGGAGATGTAATCGTCGGCACCCAGGTTCAAGCCTGCGACGGTGTCGTCTTCGGTGTCCCGGGCTGTACAGAAGATGATCGGCACGGCGGCCGTTTCGGGCGACGACTTGAGTATGCGGGCCATTTTGAAGCCGCTGATCTCTCCCATCATCACATCGAGCAGCAGCAGCGAATATCGCTCGGGGTGCATCGCCAGCGCTTGCTCGGCGCTGTAAGCCACATCCACTTCGTATCCTTCGAGTTCGAGGTTGAATTTCAGGATTTCACACAGCGACTCTTCGTCGTCCACCACCAGAATTTTATATTTCCCCATGACCTTCGTATTGATTCGATGCGTCAAAATTAGGGAATAAAACGATTTCGCAAACCGGTCCGGATCGAAATTTCACGGATTTGTAACAGATTGTTCATGAAGACGGTATATTTCCCGGATTTTGTAACGGGTTTGTAACGGATTTGAAACGTCGTTATCATTTCCGCCCGGTACTTTTGTTCCCGAATGATAACTTTAGGCGTAAAACCAATTAAAAAAGTATGGAATCAATCTATTTAGGCATTGTCCTCTTCCTCTTTCTGCTGGCGATTTTCGACCTGGTGGTGGGTGTCAGCAACGATGCCGTGAATTTCCTGGGATCGGCCGTCGGTGCCCGGGCCGCTTCGTTCAAGTGGATCATGGGCGTAGCCGCAGTGGGTATCCTGTGCGGCGCCATCATGAGCAACGGTATGATGGATGTCGCCCGGCACGGGATTTTCAGGCCCGAACAGTTCTATTTCCAGGATATCATGTGTATTTGTCTGGCAGTCATGGCTGTTGATGTAATTCTGCTGGATACCTTTAATTTTTTGGGATTACCGACTTCGACTACCGTGTCGATCGTCTTCGAATTGTTGGGAGGCACTTTCGCTTTGGCGATGATCAAGCTGGCCGCAGACGATACGGGGCTTACCTTTGCCGACATGCTGAATACGGAGAAGGCTTTGTCGGTCATCATGGCCATCTTCCTTTCGGTGGCGATCGCATTCGTATTCGGCGTAGTGGTGCAATATATCGCCCGATTGATCTTTACTTTCAATTATAAGTCGCATATGAAGTGGTCCGCTGCGCTGTTCGGCGGTGTGGCGATGACGGCGATCATCTATTTCATTCTGATCAAGGGTATGAAGGATTCATCGTTCATGACACCCGAACTGTCGGAGTGGATATCGACCTATACCCGTCATCTGGTGGCTGGTTGTTTCGTTTTCTTCTGCATTCTCTCGCAGGTGCTTTACTGGTGTCGGGTCAATATTTTCAAGGTGGTCACGCTGCTGGGAACTTTCGCCTTGGCGCTGGCCTTCGCCGGAAACGACCTGGTGAACTTCGTGGGCGTACCTCTGACGGGTTATTCTTCCTATATGGATTACGTCGCCAACGGCAACGGATCCGAAACGTTCCTGATGGATTCGCTGAACGCGCCCGCCCGGACGCCCTTCATCTTCCTGGCTCTTTCGGGCGTGGTGATGATCGTCGCCCTGACCACTTCGCGGAAGGCCCGGGGCGTTATCAAGACCTCGGTGGATCTGGCCCGTCAGGATGCCGGCGACGAAATGTTCGGTTCGTCGGGACTGGCCCGGAGCATCGTACGCGCTTCGTCGTCCCTTGCTATGGGAATCGAAAATGTGATGCCCCAGGGGTTGAAACGCTGGCTCGGGAAACGCTTCGATAAGGACGAGGCGATTTTGGAGAACGGTGCCGCTTTCGATATGGTGCGTGCGGCGGTCAACCTGTTGCTGGCCAGCTTGCTGATCGCATTGGGAACCTCGCTCAAACTGCCTCTTTCGACCACTTACGTAGCTTTCATGGTGGCGATGGGTTCTTCGCTGGCCGATAAGGCCTGGGGCCGCGAGAGCGCCGTATTCCGCATTACGGGTGTGATTTCCGTGATCGGCGGCTGGTTCATTACGGCCGGTGCGGCTTTCGTGGCGACGTTCCTGCTCGCGCTGGCCATCTACTACGGCGGTGTGATTGCGATGATCGTTGTCGTGGCGCTGACGATTCTTTTCCTGATTCGCAGCAATGTCCGCTACCGCCGGAAGATGAAGGCCGAGCACGATGATGTTTTCAAGGGTATGATGACTTCGCGCGACAAGGCCGAGGTGTGGACGCTGTTGCGCCGGCATATGACCGAGTCGCTCATGGCATCGGTAACGTTCGCCGAATCGACCTTCCGTCAGATTACCGACGGTTTGCTGAAGGAGGATATCAAGAGCCTGCGCAAAGCTGAACGGGCGCTCGGAGGAGAAAAAGACCTGCTCAAGCGGGTGCGTCGTCGGCAGATGCTCGCCATGCGCCGTATCGACCGCAACCTGGCGCTCGAAAAGAACACCTGGTTCCACACGGCGAGCAATGCTTCCGAGCAACTTTATTACTGTCTCAAACGTCTTTGCGAGCCGTGCAAGGAGCATGTCGGCAATAACTTCAACCCGATGCCTAAAGTTTATTTGCGGGAGTTCCTGCCCATTCGGACCCGGATTTTCAACCTGATGGTCGAGATTCGCCGCATGATGGAGCAGAACGACTATTCGGATATCGAGAATGTGCTGATCGAAGCCGAAGGATTGCGCGAATCCATTTCGACCGAGCGCAAGACCCAGATGTATCGGGTGCAGGAGGAGGGTAACAGCCTGCATGTTTCGCTCGTCTATTTGATTACGCTGCAAGAGTCTCAGGAATTGGTCGATACGTTGCGTCAGTTGCTGAAGGCTTGTAATAAGTTTACCAAATAAGTAATAAGTCGTATTTTGAACCTGCGATAGACAAAAACAGTGTTATTTGCACTGTTTTTGTCTATATTTGCGAAGCACGAGATGTTTCGAAGATGTCTAAATGGGTTTTAATCAATGTATTATACCTGTGTCTCGTATCTGACGACAAGATGAAAAGAGAATAGAGTTGCCTATGGAGAATTTTACCCGCAGAGTGGCCGGATGGCTTCTGTTATGCCTTGCGATGAGTGTGTCGTTGTCCGCATCGGCACAGCAACCTCCGGTGGAGAGGGTGGATGTGGAAACGATACCCGTGCAGGACGATCTGGAAGAGATGGTCATCGAGTCGCAGCCGGAGAGTACGAATCACCCGAAACAGGAAAAAGATGTCGATACGGATGACGACGATCGTGCCGCTGCGGTGCGGACGGATGCCGGGCAGGACGAGAACGTCGGGCAGGGCGAGCTTTCGCAGAAGGACAGGAGGCGTGACAAGGGCGACGGTCGTGAGAACGACGATGAGGATGATGACGAAGATGAGGATGATGACGAGGACGAAGGAGTCCGAGTTCAGACTCATTTCGAAATTTCGGCAGCTTCGGGAGCACAAAAGGAGGAGAAAAAGGCTCCACCCGTGACGATCGACCTGTTGGGAACGCTCCGGGCCAAATTCGAGTACCAGCCCGGCGAGGGCGATGCCCGCTTCCAGGTTCGCAACGCCCGCTTCGGCGTGGCCGGCGAGATCTATTCGAAACTGGCTTACTGTATGGAGATCGACCTCTCGGACGAGGGAAAGATCAAGATGGTCAATGCGTATCTGGGGACCAAACTCTATAAGGGACTCGGTTTCACGATCGGATTTATGCGGGTCCCGTTTACCATCGATGCTCACCGTTCCCCCCATACGCAGTATTTTGCGAACCGTTCGTTCATCGCCAAGCAGGTGGGCAGCGTCCGCGATGTCGGAGCCACCCTGGGCTGGAAATTCGGCGAGAAGGTTCCGATCAACCTGCAAGTCGGTATGTTCAACGGGTCGGGTATCGACGACCAGAAGGATTTCTGGACCGACAAATTCAACTATGCGGCAAAGGCGCAGTTCGGTTTTGCCGAGGGGATGAATTTCGTGGTGAGCTACCAGACGACCCGTCCTGCCGATACGCGGATTCACCTTTACGACGTGGGGTGCTCCTACCGCTTGGGCGGTTGGTTCTTCGAGGCCGAGTATCTGCGTAAGGAGTATGCCCGCAATTCGTTCGCGGGCGTGAATGCCTTCGACGGATTTTTCTGTTATGACCTGCCTTTGCGCCGTGTCTTCAAAAAGATGTCGTTCGCAGGCCGTTACGACTATATGTCCGATCACAGCAACGGCATTCCCGACGACAACGGTCTGCTGTTCGTCAATGATCTGGAGCGTCATCGCGTCACGGCAGGCATTACGTTCAGCTTCGGATTGCCTTTTATGGCCGATATCCGGCTCAACTATGAGATGTATTTTTACGACAAGGGTGTCGTCCCCAAAGTTTCCGAACACGACAAGATCGTCCTGGAATTTATGGCTCACTTTTAGCCGTTTTAAGGATTTGAGAAAAGAAAACCCCGCATTCTATATGTGCGGGGTTTTCTTTTGCCGGTTCGGAAACATTTCGTAGCTCGTGTCGGAGAAGTCCGGAAGGGAGGGTAGAGGAGTAGGAGTAGGAGTAGGAGTAGGAGTAGGAGTAGGAGTAGGAGTAGGAGTAGGAGTGTCGGTAATCGCCCCGTTTTTTCTGTTTCGGCTTGGTTTCCGATTCCCGCTCTTGCGACCTCTTTTTTGGCGCTCGATCGTGGGCTTGGCCCTGTTTGTCCTGTATCTTTCTGTTTTTTTGTTTTTTATCCCGAGGCTCTTTCCGAACCGGCGAATAAAAAGACGGTGTATCATAACAGGCACATCCCTTTTTCGCAACTAATTTCAAGGGAACTTGAAATATACTGATTGATAACGTGTTAGTAAAAAGGTGCAAGTACGGATCAAACCGTGCAAACCTTCTTTCACTGGGAATCCTACTCTTTTCATGTAGGCTTCTATGTAGGTTAATCAAGCCGACTTGATGCCTACTAATGTGAATTAGAAGTACCTATTAACTAACACGTTATCAGTTTATGTACACGATTAACATTCGGGGCAGGCAGAACCCCAAGGACCAGAAAATGGTCAAGCTGGAGATGATCTTCTTCAAGACCGGCTATGCCCGCGTGCCGAAGGTATTGAACATTACCGGATTATTAAAGGATTGGGATGCGAAATCACAAAGTTTCCGTGTGGGCAGCGCGGAATCGACCACGAAGAACAAGCTTCTGTTCGACTTGCGGACCAAATACCTGCACGTTGCCGACACGTGGGAGATGGAGGAACGCAACTGGTCTCCCGTGCAACTGGCGCACTGCTTTGACGAAATCAAGGCCTCCCAGCCGGAGGTCAAGGTGAAATCCGTGCAGCAGATGTTCGAGTTCCTAGCGGCCAAGTTCCGGGAGAAAAAGAAAATCAAGAACGGGCAAATCGTCGACAGCACCACCAATGCCAAACGTTACGTGTACCTGTTGCGTGTCCTGCAACGGTTCACGAAAGAGAAGTACAACCGCTCCTTTTCCTCCTATTTCTTCGCCGACATCACCGAACAGTTCCTGCTGGATTTCTCGTTCTGGACCAAGGAACAAGGTATCAGGAACGGCAATAAAGCCGGGTTGACGCACAAATTGCGTCTGCTGCGTGCCGTCTGCAACTACGCCAAGAAGCAGGAGATGTACGGGGTGAACATGGATGCTTTCCTGTGCTTGGGCGATGACATCAAGTGGCCGGAAACAACCTCCAGAGCCGTCTCGGACAAGGTCATCGGGAAAATCGCCAACATCGACCGCACCTTGTTTACCAAAAAAGAACAGCTGCATCTCGACCTGTTCCTGTTCAGCTATTACACGGGCGGCATGGCCAACGTGGATGTCTGCAACCTCACATGGGATCTGGTTCAGGAAGACCGCATCGTCTATGAGCGTATCAAGTTTCCGAAGACCGCCAAGCCCATCCTGCTGAAGAAGGCCAAGGACATCATGGACAAGTACAAGGGTGCGGGCTACGGGAACTACGTGTTTCCCGTCTTTACCCACAAGCACACCACCACGGCCAAGAAGACTACCCGTGTGAAACAGTTCTCCTCACGCCTTTCCAAGACGCTGACCAAGGCTTGCAAGATGCTCCGCATAAAGGAGAACATCACGTGGTACTCGGCCCGGGGGTCCTTCATCTCGAAGATGGTCGATGCCGGGAACAACCCTTACGTCGTGGCGGAAATGGCGGGCAACAGCCCTCTGACCATTTACAAACATTACTATAAAAATACGAAACGGGACGAAATCAAGAAGCAAATGGAGCAAATTTTCTAATTTTATGTTACCTTTGCGACAGAACTAAAAAAATGATTGAGTATGAAAGATTTGATAGCAAAAATTCAGGAGGCTTACGAGGCGTTCGCCAAAGACGCGGCGCTGCAAACCGAAAATGGCAACAAGGCTGCCGGCACGCGTGCCCGCAAGGCATCGTTGTCGATTGAGAAGATGATGAAGGAGTTCCGCAAACTCTCGCTCGAAGAGTCCAAGAAATAAGATCCCTATTGGGTCATCACCCTACGCCGTATTGTCGTAGGGAAAGAAAATATAGATAGCGTTTAGCTTTTTGTGCTGTAACGAAACCGCCAAATGAGATACAGATGCACGAAAAAAGAGTTAAACGTCCGCGTACGGCGTGGGCGTTACTTGTGCGTGCATCAAGGTGCTTGGCGGTACCTGTTACGGCAATAGGCGATGTCCCACGCTTTCTTTTTATCATAAAATGCTTAATGGGGCTTTAGGCAAGTATCTGTGCGATGAAAGAATCACTACTGGAAGAACTGATAAGGATTCCTGCCGATGCCGTTTCAGCGACCGTTCGAGGTATCGCGATGCAGGTAATCGATGAAGAACGCGCCCAAGCCATGTTGGCGTCCGACCCCGATGACGAGGTCGTCCACGAGTGCTGGCTGGCCAACGGGCATTTCCTGTTCGAGTGCGAGCAAGGCGAACTGAAGACCTTGTTCAAGGTTCGGAGTTAAAGACTTCCCCCTGCTACGGAAATAATTAAGGCATGATTGTTTTCATGCCTTAACTTTTATGGATGTGTTCCGTTTTTTAATCTTTGCTCTTCGGTTTTCGCCTGCATAGCTCGTCATACCGGGAGAGTGTCAGCGTGAAATCCGTCAGATCGAGATCGAGTTTTTTCTTCCGGTAACGGAAGGAGTACCCCGTTTCGGTCGAGGCCCGTTTTGTCCGGCATAGCTTGTCGATGGCCCCGGCCCGCAGGTTCATCGCGGCTGCGACGTCATCCAGCGTGCGGTACACGGCGACCAGTGAGTTATGCACTCCGAACACCAGCACGTTATAATTGGCTTGCACGAGCCTTTCGCCCGAGGACTTCTCGGGCTTTCCTGTCTCATCCGTTCCTGCAAGCAACGCTTCCGCCTGCTGCTGCAACAGCATCTTCGGCTTCAGTCCGGACAACCAATAGATCTCGTTGCCGCTTTCACGGAAAGTGATTCCCCGCCGCCCGGAGAGCAGTTGCGGCGAAAACAAGTAACGGTAAACGCATCCTGCCTCCTTGCCCGCTACCACTTCGACGAACAGCGAGTCGCCGGCTGTCAGGGAATCGAGCCTGATTCTGTGCGGCGATTTCTCCCCCTCGCGGCGATGCCTGCGGAGCACGACGCGCACTTTCACGACACTCATCGGGAAGAAATTTTATTTGACCTTATCCATGAAGCTCTTGGCCGGCTTGAACGCGGGGATGTTGTGTGCCGGAATGACTATCGAAGTGTTCTTCGAGATATTGCGGGCCACCTTCTCAGCCCTACGCTTGATAATGAAGCTGCCGAAACCGCGAAGAAACACCTCCTCGCCGTTGATCATGGACTCCCGAACGCATTCCATCATTCCCTCGACGACCTGCATGACGACCTGTTTCTCGACACCGGTCTTCTCTGCAATTTCATGTACCACATCTGCCTTTGTCATAACTTTGTATAGATTTTATAATTAGTGTCGCGGTTCATATCGCAAAGATATATTTTTTCAGCCGAATAAAGAATGTTCGGGGCAATCCGATGCAAACATTCCCGGGCCGGTGCTTCTACTCTTTCGATACAGAAAGTATCGAAACATGAAGATAACACTCAGACGCAAATTCAAGGGGCCGGCCTACACCATAGGCGACCTGTCCGTAAACGGCAAATTTTTTTGTAACACCATCGAGGACACCGTGAGGGCGCTCCCGGCGACCTGCCCCGACACACCTTGCGGGCGCTCCTGCACCTGTAAGGAAAAGGTCCGCGAGAAGACCGCGATTCCCGCCGGAACGTACAGAATCACGCTCGAGTACAGCCCGCGATTCAAGCGCCGGATGCCGTACCTGCACGACGTGCCGCATTTTCTCGGTATTCTGATTCATACGGGGAATACGGAAACGGATTCCGCGGGTTGCATCATCGTCGGCGAGAACACGGTCAAGGGCAAGGTGCTGAACTCCCGTGCGACCTTCGGACGGCTGTACGCCCTGCTCGAAAAGGAGAAAGAGATAACCATTCAAATCGTGTAAGGGATGGCGGTCAACAGGCTCAAGGCGCCCAGAAACCTCCGCATCGATTTCTCGCCCTCGCCACGGCAGTACGAGCTGTGGAAGCTGTTGCAGCCGAACTGTTGCCCTCACTGCGGCGGGGAGATCGTGCAGGTGCTCGTGGGCTATGACCCGCAGCGGAACCCGCAATACCGGCCGCGGTGCGTGAAATGTCATTCGCAGAACCTGCCGCAACTGATACTGGGAGGCGGAGCGGCGGGCGGGGGTAAGTCCTTTATCGGCAGCGTGTGGCTCGTCTCCTCCTGCATACGCTTCGAGAATATCCGTGCCGTAGTTGCCCGCAAGACTCTGAAGTCGCTCAAGGAATCGACGTGGAACACCATCAAGTCGATTTTGAAAGATTGGGGCTTGAAAGAGGACATCAATTACAAAATCAACAACCTCGAAGGCACGCTTACCTTCTGGAACGACTCGGTCATCATCATGAAGGAGATGGCCGACATTCCCAGCGACCCCAACTTCGAACGGTTCGGCTCCTCGGAATACACCATCGCCATGGTGGACGAGGTCTCGGAAATCTCCGAACGGGCCGTCGAGGTGCTCTTCTCGCGTCTTCGCTGGCGCACGCACGAGACCTTCAAGACACCGCGCATGCTGCTGACCACCAACCCGACGATCAACTGGGTGCGCTCGCGCTTCGTGCAGGACGAGAACGGCGAGCGGGTCGTGTGCCGTGAAGGCGAAGCCTATGTCCCCTTTTCCGTGTTCGACAACCCGAACATCGCTTTCCGGCAGGTGTATGAGGCGGCCCTGAACAAGATACGCGATCAAGCCACCAAGGAGAGGCTGTTGTATGGCAACTGGGATTTCGTGGAGGCGAACGACATGGCCATCTACAACCGCTTCGACGGCGCGAAACACCTCGTTACGGGACTCAAGGAGAAGGTTTACGACCCCACCAGACCGCTCATTACCGTCTGGGACTTCAACGTGGCCCCGCAGATGTCGGTTCTGTCGGCACAGATAGATTACGACGATAAGAAAGTATACATTCTGGAAGAGATACTCGGCAAGCCGGAAGACAAGGAGAACAATACGCCTGCTCTTGCCCGCAAAGTGAGAATGAAACTGTATAGGGACAAGCATATCGGCGGCGTGGACGTGACGGGCGACCCTTCGGGACTGCAGCGCTCGACGGCCAGCGAGGACGGTATCAACAACTACACGATTATCGCCGACACGTTCGGCAAGGGAGTGCTCCGTCCGAAGGTGAAGCTGCTGCGCAGGCAACCGCCGCAGGCCACTCGCTGCGAGTTCGTCAACGAGGTCTTCGACGGCTATAACGGCTGGGAAATACGGATAGACATCAAATGCCGTAAGCTCACGCAGGATCTGGTCTACCAGCTCCGCAACGAGGACGGCAGCAAGTCCAAGCAGAAGACCACCGACCCCAAGACCGGTGTCAAGTACGAGCGTTACGGCCACCTGTCCGACTGCCTCGATTACCTGCTCTGCTACTATCTGCGGGACAGCTGGTACAAATTCAAGAGCGGCGAGGCGAACGGTTATGTCGTATCGACCTCTGTCATCCACGAGGGATTCTCATACTGAAACCAATAAATCGACAAGGATATGTACAGACGTTTTCTCAATAACAACGACTATCTGGGTATTATCACGCCGGAGGCTCTTGCGCAGCTTACACGGGGCAACGACAACCGTTTCATTCAGGCGGAGGAGGCGGCCGAGATGTCGGTCGTGGAATATCTCTCGGAAAACTATGAAGTGGAAAAGGAACTCGCCAAGGGGAAATACATCGCCGATTACGACCGGCGCGTCACCTATCCCGTGGGCGTGCATATCTATTTCGAGGGACAGATACACGAAGTCATCCGCTCCGTGAGCGGTTACCGCAAGCCGGCGGCGACGGCTTACTGGGAGGAGTGCATCGACGCGGGTATTGACGCGGAGCAGGTTGCGGGCTATTCGCAGTTCGACACGTACTACCCGGGAGACAGGGTGAACTACAACGGTGTGGTCTACACCTGCCTTGCGGAGAACGGCTACAAGTTCGATGATATCCGTATCCCGATGGTTTGCGGGTGGTTGGAGACGGCGACCGAACCGTGGCAGCCGGTCGAGTACCCGTTGTGGGCCGTGGTCGAACATGAGGGCGCTTTCTACACTCTGATGTCATTTGACGGTTTCGACAACAACATCGACCCGTTCGCCTCGGACTGTTGGGGAGCGATTGCCGATTATGACCCGGAATACAACGGGTACGAGTTGTCGGAACATGAATACATCGTGTACGACGGGCGGGTGTTCTACCCGGAGACGGATGTCAACGCCGATATCCCGCAAGTCGGGCGGAACCTGTCCCCGCATGATCCCCGTAATTATAATCTCAAGAAGCACATGGTGCGGTTGGCTCTCTACGAACTGACGAAACTTATCGCCCCGAACAACGTGAGTGTCGTCCGCCTGCGCGATTACGAGGACTCGATGAAATGGCTGGGCGATGCTGCCAAACTGCGTCTCAATCCGCAGATACCACGAAAACTCGACGAGACGGAAAAACCGGTTGCCGACTGGCAACTGGCCACCTTCCAGACGGACTATGACCCGTACCGCAATCCGTGGCTGGTGTAAGTTTCCTGATTGCTATTATTCTACCGTAACGGATTTGGCTAAATTCCGTGGCTGGTCAACATTCCTGCCTTTATATATGGCTATATGATACGCCAAGAGCTGAAGGGGTATGGAGGCGACGATAGGGGAAAGACATTCCGGTGTTTGGGGAATCTCAAGACAGACGCTCGCCATCTCTTTCATGGCCGTATTGCCCTCGTTTACTATGGCTATGACGGAACCGCCCCGGGATTTCACCTGCTGTACATTGCTCACAATTTTCTCATACAGGGAATCATTGGGAGCGATAACCACGGTCGGTATCTCCGAATCGATCAGTGCGATCGGCCCATGTTTCATCTCCGCTGCCGGATAACCTTCCGCATGGATATAGGAAATCTCTTTCAATTTCAATGCGCCTTCGAGGGCCGTCGGATAATTGTATCCTCTCCCCAGATACAGGAAATTGCGGGCATAAGTGTACGTCTTGGCCACTTCCTTGATTGCAGCGTTCAATTTCAGCACTTCTCTAAGAATATCGGGCAAAGCCTTCAGATGTCTTGCAATGTCCATTACCTTTTCCCCGCTGACTGTTCCGCGTATCTGTCCCATGCAGAGAGCGAGCAACGTGAGCACGGTTACTTGGCCGGTAAACGCCTTGGTGGATGCCACTCCGATTTCCGGGCCTACATGGATATACGTCCCCGAATCCGTATTCCGGGGGATGGAGGCACCGACGACATTGCAAATACCATAAACAAAAGCCCCTTTGCTTCTGGCAAGCTCGATGGCGGCCAATGTATCTGCGGTTTCTCCGGACTGCGATACGGCGATCACTATGTCCTTGTCCGTAATATATGGGAAACCGTACCTGAATTCCGATGCGTATTCCACCTCCACCGGAATCCGACACATCTCCTGAATGACACGCTTCCCGATCAGCGCTGCGTGCCATGAAGTGCCGCAAGCCACGAAAATGATGCGGTTGGCATAGATGAATTTTTCCTTATTCTCAAGGACGCCGGACAGCACCACGCGCCGGCAGTCGTCCGTGATGCGTCCGCGTATGCAGTCCCGCAATGTGTCGGGCTGCTCGAATATCTCTTTCAGCATGAACGTATCGTATCCGCCCTTCTCCAGTTGGCTCACGCTCATCTTCAAAGTCTGTATGTTGAGTTGCGACGGCTGGTCGTTGATCAAGGACAATATCTCCAGCGGCTTATTCCTACGGACAATGGCCATTTCGTTGTCTTTCAGATAAACCACCTTGTCCGTATATCCCACAATAGGGGTGGCGTCCGAGGCGATGAACGTCTCGCCGTCTCCGATGCCGATAACTAAGGGGCTGCTTTTCCGGACGGCAATAAGGGTGTCGGGATCGTTTCTCTCCACGACGGCTATGGCGTAGGCCCCCTCCACCTGCTTCAAAGCCTCCTCGACGGCTTCCGATAGTTTACAGGAGTTCGTCGTCTGTATATAGTCTATGAGCTGCACGAGCACTTCGGTGTCCGTCTCGCTGCGGAAGGTGTATCCGTGTTCTGTTAGGGCCTTTTTCAATATCGCATAGTTTTCGATCGTGCCGTTATGGACTATGGCCAGGTTGCCGCTTCGGGAGACATGCGGATGGGCATTCACATCATTGGGCTGGCCGTGCGTCGCCCAACGGGTGTGCGCTATGCCCAATCCGCCGGCAGTGTCTTGTGCTGCGGCCACGGATTCCATACAATTTACCTTGCCTGTCGATTTGTAAATATTCATGGTGCCGTCGTCTTTCACCAAGGCGACGCCGGCGCTGTCATACCCTCTGTATTCCAAGCGATGCAATCCTTGTGTCAGTACATCATAGGCTTTCCGATGGCCTATGTAACCTACTATTCCACACATATATGTATTCAGTGTTAATTGAAAATTCTTATGTATATATCGTAATGGAGTCCTTTATCATCTCTTTTATTGAAAGAAGAGGCATTTTCTTTCTTTTGTAAAAGAACAACACCGTTGTAGTTCTACGTCACAGTATTGTTTCATATCGAATATTTGCTTCGGTTGCATACTCCTTTTCCCAAAGGCATAAACAGCGTATTATATTCTTACTCTTGAGTGATTTTTTGTCACCACTTATAATCGAACCGTTCGATATCCTCTTCGACAAGCAAATCACCGGACTGCACCTCGATGAAAGTCAAGTCGGAGATAGCCTTGACCGTATGTTTGACTCCTTTCCTGATTATAACCGTATTGCCTCTGCCGACAACTGACCGGATACCGTCAAGTACCAATTCTCCCTCGCTGTCAATGAACGTCCAAACTTCATCGCGATGGCGGTGTACCTGATAGCTGATATTCTTGCCGGATTTGATTTTCAACTGCTTGGTAAGAGACTTCTAACCGTCGGGGAACTCGGCTGTATCGACTACTTTGTATTTACCCCAGCGGCGTTCCTCAAACATTGGTCGACGTTGCAGGTGGTCAGCGTAGGTCTTGATGTTTTCGCTCTTATTCTTGTTGGTAATCTTAATATAGCGAACAATATTGCTGGGATATATGCTGCCACGTATATTCTTCTTCAGCAATTCGTTTCATTGTAGTCCCCTCCAAATCCGAGCGGGAAAGAAAAGAATTCAAACTTTCGACATCGGCAAAATAATATGCTTGATTTTTTGTCGTTTCCCTGTTGTATATTACGTCGTAGGCAATGATTGGGCAATCGAAAAACATTGCTTCCACCAACGAGGGGTTCGTACCTCCGGCACTGTGTCCGTGGATATACATTCCGGCATTTGCCCGTAATGTATAGAGAACGTCCAAATCGTAAATTGCATCAAGCAGAACGATGTTGGGATAGCAACAATACGTTTCTTTCAGGTTGCGGGCATAGGCGCTATGTTCCCAATTACCGATGAAAACTAGTTTTTTCTTGCTTTGAGCAAAAGCTTTCAACGTCACATGACAGTTGTTCTCAGGTTCTATACGACAGACTGAGATCGCATATTGCTCCGGTACAAGACCATAATCTGCAAGGTATTGAGTTTGCACATCATCCGGTACTTTGCGGCAGGTATGATCTCCCCCATAAGCAATCAACACCGAATTCTTATGATATGTTTCATACACGTAATTCTGTATTCCTTTGTTATCTGCAATTACTACATCGGCGAAGCGGACGGCCATCGCTTCCGAAAAACGTAAAAACCGACGGGCCATACGTCCCCATTTTTTACGGCGATGTTCAAGCCCGTCGATATTAACAATCAGTTTTTTCCTACAGAAAAATCTAAATATAGGCAGGAAACTGCATCCGGATGTTCCTAATATGACAATCACGTCATATCCCCGCATCACCTTTAACAGAGCCCATATATCGTATGGAATACTCTGTATACCATTTGCATGTAATGGAATATACTTTAAAAAGGCACCTTTATAGGATGATAAACGTTCTTCTTTAAAGTCTTTACTGCTACAAAATACAGTATACTGCACGTTAAGAGGGCAATTTTTACCGATGATATTCTCTACCAAAGTTTCAAAACCGCCATAACTCGCGGGAACACCTTGCGTGCCCACGATAGCTACTTGTTTCATGGATGAATAAATAGAATTAATAATATTTCTGCCTTCAGATTCGTGGCAGAAAAGAATTAGATTAGAGACTATTCTCGTTATTCCAAAGACTCTATGCCCGATATGATATTGTCAATCATAGAGACGAGATTGTATTGTGTCGAGCATACCGAAGCGTTGTCACACAAACGCAGGTACAAATTCTTGTCCGTCAATATGGATTCGATGGTGTGGGCAATCTCGACGAGTTGCGACACATCTATTTTATATCCGTTCACCCCGTCTTTTACCATCTCCGCGATACCTCCGACCGTTGGAACTATGACGGGAAGACCTGCAGACATGGCTTCCAGTGCCGTCAGTCCGAATGTTTCGATAAACCGCTCTTTGTCAGAGAGATTAAGGACGATGGAGGCGGAGTTGTAAAAAGACGCTACATCATCCTGTCGTGGATGAATAGTTACATTATCAGAAATATTCATTGAGTTTGGATCGTTAGTACAGCCGACACAGAGTCTATCATACGATGTAAATCGTAACGTCGGGAAACTGATAACGCATTGTTAGAAAGATATTCATACAAAGTCCTGTCTTGCAGAATCTCGATTATGCGGGATTCGATTATCGGAAGATCTTGAACATCTATCCGATAGCCGTCATAGGCTTCGATGACGAACTCTGTTATCCCTCCTACGGTTGGAACGATTACCGGCAAGCCGCAACTCAATGCTTCAAGCGAGGTCAAGCCGAATGTTTCTATTGCCTGATGGCGATCTGTGAGGTTGATGACGATTGTCGCAGCATTATAAAAAACAGCAACATGCTCCTGTCGCGAAAATACAGTTAAGTTGCTCGGCAACCATCGTTGTCCTGTGTTTCCTCCGACACATTCACCGTATTTCTCACCAAATTTCTTGGTGTGGGGGGGGTAAAGTGCTGTTATTCAAATATTTATCTATGTTTTCTTGAGTATCATTGATTACGAGTACAAATTTGAATTGAGGAAGGTCGGCCGCAAGTTTGATAAACTCGCGCGTCCCTTTATACTCTTTTAGTGAAGACAGCATCAAAACAGTCTTGCGTTCAAAGGCGCTTGCGGGATCCGGGTGCAACTGGGCCATGAACTCCGAAGGCAATGCGTTCGGAACAACACGCACATGTTTTTTTCGTTTGAGAAAAGATGCCTGATAGGCTGAAACACAAATAATCTCTGCGGCCATTTTTTGCATTGCCCATGCCAAAAAACGATAAAATCGCCCTTTCACAAACGCGTTTTCATGGTAATGGTAAACCACTTTTTTGCCTGTCAGCCATCCGGCAAGAGCTGCACCAACAGGCAATATCGTATTGATGTAAAATACCACATCTTTGCTGAACAAGTAGCGAAATGCTACAAAGAACGTATAAACCTGAATCGTCGCATATCGCAACAACGTAATTGCTGGATTGGATGAAAAGCGATAATGATAAGTGAATTTCCGCTTTAAATTCGGGTGCGCCAACTCATCGAGGACACCTCCTCGTGATGAGACCAAGTCCACGGCGTAACCTCTATCAAGCAGCCCATTAAGTACGGTTTTCAATACTTTCGGACTGCCGCTGTAATCGTTGAAAAGATGAAAGCAAACGATATGTTTCATCGACACAGATATATTAAAAGGTCGTTCCAGATTTTCATGGAACGGAGGATATCATCGGTTACATTTCCTTTTTCCCGCACAGTAAAACGGGCGATGACATCCAAAAGATAGAATACATATGTTTCCTTATCTACCCAATTTGCTTCAGATGATTGCAGAAATACTATAATCTCATCCGCTTGCCAATGCCGCTCGAAAATAGCTGTCTGCGTGAAGAAATGATAATGGTCTAGAAAGGGCGGGTAAGTCAAGCGGGCATATTCCCAGTCGAACACGAAAAGTTTCCCGTTCTCGACAAACATATTCCATGGGGTAAAGTCCGCATGATAGGCGGAAAACCCCACCGTTTGATATTGATACCGTGCAAGGAGTTGGTCTATAATATGAATGATCGATGTACGATCAATTCCTTCCGGCAACCAATCCATGTGAGACTTCAGCTCGATTAATGTCCTGTAATAATCGCTGTCTTCAAATACCAAGGATTTGCGTGTGTTGCGATAAAGAATATCGAGAAAATCGTCGTGCAGGGAAGTCCAACGATGCAGGACGCTCGACTTTCCGGTTTTTACCGTGTTTTGAATAAATAAATTGATTCCATTTTTCAGTTTACCGTAAAAAAGACATTCAGGTATTCCCGTCACGCCTTTTTTGGCAAATTCGCTTAAGATTTTCGATTCGCTATCGAACAACATGGCGATTTCATCGCTGTCTGTTAGTTTGCAATACCCTAAGATGCGATTCCCCTTACTGAGTTGCATCGTGATTTTCTGATGTACGCACGGAGTACCGCAGAAGATTGAAAATTCCAAATTATTTTCATGAAATAACAGACAGAGCATTTGGACTAATTCATCGGTAAGATCACAACGCAGGGTCTCGGCATGAATGGCACTCCGAACAAATGGTATGTTGTGTAGTATAGGGAACAATGCTTTCACTAATTTCCCTTTTTTCCCGCTGGGTTGGTATAGATTCATTCCTACCTGCATATTTCGGGCAGGCATCAACCAAGTCTTGCCGTCTGCATTGGAAAACCTATAAAACAATTTAGCCCCTGCGGTTATTATGCCTTGGAGTAGTTCTTCTTTATCTCGTCGTGTCATGACTGATAGAATCAATCTTATGAGTTACAAACTTTAAGCACAAGCTCATAAAATTCACGGCCTCTATGTTCCCAAGAAAATTCCTGAGATATTTCTCTTGCCTTTTGCCCGAGTTTTTCTCGTTCTTCTAATTCGGTCAAGCGTAAGATTCCCGTTTTAAGTTCTTCAATAACGGCCGGCCTTTTGTTCCGGGGAATTACAATTGCATATTCGTTGGTGAAATAGCGGGTATATCCGGTTGTATCGAGACAGATTAAGGGCTTACCCATAGCCATCGAGTCAAACGATACCGTGACCGCGCCTTCTTTCAATGCTGCGTTTACCACTACATCCGTCTTTTGCATCAGATGGCGATATTCATTCATTGTCACCTTTCCTGTTAGTGTCACACGGCTCTCTACACCCAAATCTCGGATAAGTTTTTTTAGCCTGTTCTTGTCAGGTCCGTCGCCGACAATATTCAGATGCATGTCTTGCTTGTCTTTTGCCGCTTCAGCGAATGCTTCAATCACTAAGTCAAAACCTCTCCATGCATCCAGATGTCCGACAGTGATAAACTCGGCAACTTTTTTCTCCTGCACAGGCATGGTATCCGCAGCTTGTATATCTGCGGCGACATCTGTAAAAAGAATCGCTTTCTTTTGCGCCTCAATTGGGAGTGCGTTACGGGTAATCTCTGTCTTGCAGAGAATCAAATCCGCATTCTCGCACCGTTTCTTCAATCCTCTATTCCATCGGGCAAGTCGTACTACCGCACGGCGTACGGACTCTATGATTTGAGACTTCCTGTCATAGTGCCCCGAGAACTCCTTTGGAATGCTCTCTAATCCACCCACAGGCCCCCAGATGAAAAATTGTTTCTGACCGTAGCTACTAACATTCCACAGTACGTTGCCGTATGTCAAATGATGGAATACCTTGATATCGTGTTGTCGCATCGTACGCTTCACGATGCGATTCGTGCATACTTGCCATATATTATAATAAGTACGAACGCCACGCAGCCCTTTCTTCCAGAATCTTGCCCACTTAGGCAAGTCGAAATACAGAAAGTGAATATTGTTGTATCCCGGATGCTGCGCTATCCACGGTTCTATCGTATGCTGATTGCTGCGACGTGTCAATACCCACAGCTCAAAATACTTTGACATTTCCAGTACCCAGTGCCAACCTACACCGATTTCACTACCCAAACCAGGCTCGCAGGCATAGGCGGAGATGAAGATTTTAATAGGTTGTTTCATTTTTGTTTGAATTTTCTGAGGTCTACCCAAAAGGGGAAATATTTGGAAAGGATGAAGGTGGTAATTGTACCCAACAGCACAGAAACAATTACCACTATCAGCGTTACCGAATAGGTACTGTCGGGACATATTTTGGATGTAATGGAACCCACAAAGGCAGGATAAACTCCCGAAAAGAAATAGAAAAGTATGGAGTTACGTCCAATGAAAGCAAGCCAGCTGAACTGTGGTAATTTTTTGCAAATAGTAATGATGCTTGTCACTCCTAACGTTAAACATATTAATCCCGGCAGATTAATTTGACCGCTCAACCCCAGCATTTTTAATTCTATATGATTCATCTTTGCCACCAATAGCAAGAGACCATAAGCTATAATGGTAATCATGCCCACATAGGCAGGCAGCCTGCCAATCCTTGATTCATATGTTTTATAAAGTCCTCCTACTGTCATCATTGCTATATACTGTAAACCTGTTTGGTAAAACCAAGGAAAGAAATCTTTGGCTTCATTCCCTTCCCTAATGCTGTTCATATACCAACCTGCCACAAACAGCAGGACACCCAAGCCCACATATGCATAGATTGATTTCAACTTGGTTGCAAACATGATGGAGAACAATGCCAATTGCGCTACGGTCAAAGCCGAGGTAAACCAATAGCTAATCCCTCCAAACACTTCAAACACGTAGTTCCCTAAGCTAAAACTGCCTGCATGAAAAGCGATCTTGGGTATGTAAATGAGGGAAGAAAACAGAATGGTTGGTAAAACGAGGCGGAAGAATAGATTTTTAATGGCATCCTTGTACCCCCCCCGTTAATATCTGTTAATTTACTATGAATTAGCCATTTACCAAAGAAAAGATATCCACTAATAAAGAAAAAGGCATTAACATAAAAGGGCTTTACCCAATAACCCAAACCAAGGCTATCTGTGCTATAATAAATCTCGCTATGACATAAATAGACACATAACATGCATATGCCTTTGATAGCATCAATCCAATATAAGTTTTGCTTTATCATTTCAAGCGTTTGAGGTTTTTACGATTTTGCTGTTCGAATACTATACGAGAACAGTTTACGTGAGTTGATATACTTAGGTTGTGTAAATTGGTGATAGACAATGTGGTTTCATAAAATCTTGGCATATCGTGAACATATTAGTTGATATTGATTGTTCTTGATTGATATTAAAGCGATTGACACCATATCACCTCTGAAAAACCTTTCTGCTTTACAAACATTCGCATTGATTCACAGGCTATTTTTATGTAGCTGTGGTTGTAGGTTTGGACTACAAAACATTAACAAACTAAGAATCAGTGTGCTATGTTTACAATTATGCTCAAGGGAGCCCCCGATAAGAACCGTCCGGACATGGTCAAGATCACGATGATCATTTACCGTCCCGGTTTCAACCGAGTCCCCAAGGTTCTTCCAGTCACGGGCCCGTTCAAAAACTGGGACCAAGGCCAACAACGCTTCAAGCCTCGTACGGAAAATGCGGCTGCCAACAACGCTCTGCTGTCGTCCACTGTCAATAAATACACCCAGATCGGTAATACATGGGACGAGCAAGGCGTGGCATGGACTCCCAAGGAACTTTCCCACTATTACAACAAGCCCCGCGAGCTTATGCTTCGTGAGACGGTCATCCCCACCGTCGAGCAGGTCTATAAACAGTGGATACAGGAGATTCGGAATACGAAAAAGATGAAGAACGGCCACGAGGTTCCCTGCGAGTCCTACGCCCAAGCCAACGAGCGTATCCTCGAATTTTTGACTCGTTTCGTCCGGGAGAAATACGGACGTTCGTTCTCTAATCTTCAGTTTACGGATATTACCGAGCAGTTTCTGAAAGATTATGTCTTCTTCATCGAATCCGAAGGAGCCAAGAGGAATTCTCGCGGCGGTCTCCGTGGCAAGCTTCACTCGCTGTATCAGGTAGTCAAGAAAGCCTCGAAAAAGAATGTCCCGGGTGCCGACCTCGACGTGTTCATCTGTACCAACGAGAAGTTCCGTGAGGTGGAGACCACGCCGAGTACGATTTCCATGGGTCTACTGCGGGCTATGGAAGCTATGGACCGCAGCCTGCTCTCGAAGACGGAGAGCTATTGCCTCGACTTATTCCTGTTCTGCTTCTATTGCGGCGGCATCGCCCCGATCGATGCCGCCTATCTGACATGGGCTTGTATCGACATGAAGAAGCGTAAAATTACCTATGAGCGGATTAAGACTCCCAAAAAGGCCAAGCCACCCTTCGTTCCGCGTGCGGAGGCTATCGCCAACAAATACCGCAACGAGTGTTATGCGGACTTCGTGCTGCCGATCTTTTCGGCACGGCACGATACGCATATCCGGAAGAAAAACCGTGTCAACCATCTTTGCGGCGAGGTCAACAAAACCCTGCGCCGTATCGTGAACCTGTTGGGTTATGACGAGGAGATTACGTGGTACTCCGCACGCGGTACCTACATCACGATGATGGTCGACAAGAAATACCCTCCGGGCGTGGTTGCCGAACACAGTGGCAACAGCGTCATTACGATCTACAAGTTCTACTGGAAAAATCAGAATGAAAGCGACATTATCGCCGAATTGTGCGAAGAGTTTCGCGATTAAACATTTTTTCGTACATTCACGCTATCCTTTGCAATCAAACACATAAAACGTAAAGCACATGAAAGAATTACTGGAAAAGATGTATGCAGAGATGGATGCGGTCAAGACGAACGCCCAACTCCAGCACGAAAACGGAAACAAGGCTGCCGGCATGCGTGCCCGCAAGGCGAGCCTCAATCTCGAGAAACTCCTCAAGGAATTTCGTAAAGCGTCCCTGACAATCGGAAAATAAAGAAAACCGATACGATGAGAAAGGCGTGAAGTTCAATCCTTCACGCCTTTTTGCATCCTATTCTTCGGCTTGTCCGTATTCCGACGGTTTGCGCCTGCACAACTCGTCGTACTGCTTTGCCGTCATCTTGAAATCGGTTACGTCGAAATCGAGTATCTTCCACCAGTAGCGGAACGAGAACCCTGTCTCCTGCGACGGACGTTTGGTCTTGCACAATTTGTCTATTGCTTCGGGACGCAGATTCAAAGATGTCGCCGAGTCTTTCAGCGTACGATAGATCCCGATCAACTGCAGGGCGTCGTCGAATACCAGGACCTTGAATGTTCTCGGTTCGTGCTTTTTGCGCTGCCGGCCCTCTTTCATGCGTTTAGCAGTCCCGATACCCGGTTTGCGTCCTTTGCGTTTGGGCTCCGTTGCCGAAAACAGTTTCTCAGCCGTCTGGGCGAGCATCGGCATAGGCGCAACTTTGTTCAGCCAGTGCACCTCGTCTCCGGATACACTGAAGGCAACGCTTTTTCGTCCCTCCAGTTGTTGCGCATCGAATTTGCACCAATGCACGATTCCCTCTTTTTTGTCGACTACGATCTCCACGACCAATTCATCGCCGGGGGCAAGTTTGTCGAGCCGTATCCTATTGGGCTGTTTCGGTTCGCTGCTGCGGCGTTTGCGCAGAACTACCCGTTCTCTGACTACTGCCATGACGATTATTGATTTCTGATACTGTCGGCAAACTCCTTGCTGGGTTTATAGGCCGGTGTTTCGTGAGCCGGTATTTCGATCGTTGTCCCCTTACTGATGTTGCGAGCTTTCTTGGAGGCTTTCTTCTTGCGGAAGAAGGTTCCGAAGCCGCGCAACTGGATGGAAAACCCTTCGGCAATCGCCTCCTTGACCAGAGCAATGAAGGTTTCGATAACCGTTTTGACATCCGCTTTGTTCAGGCCCGTACGGCTGGCAATTTCGCTGATCATATCGGCCTTGGTTACGTTTTTCTGATTCTGTGCCATATCATAGTAATTTTGAGAGTTTATACAAATGTAGCAAATATTTGACAGCTAAATCGTTAAGACTATAATTAAATCACGCACAATTACGGAGGAAATAATTACAAACCGCCGATAATCACCGGATTAGCCTGCGATTTAATTTTACTTTTTACGAGAATAAATGTCATACATACTCGGCCCCCCATTGCAAAGATTCGTCAGATCATTGCGGGATAAAAAATATTTCGTACCTTAGCATAGAGTATCAGAATATTCAAATATGAAGGAAAAGAAAATATCTATTGAGAAATTGGAAGATTGCTTGTGCGACGGTATTAAGATCGACGAAATGCTCGGCAGCGGGTTCGACCTCCTTCGAGTCGACGAGTTGGAGCAGTCCTATACGCGGGAAGACGACATTCGCCTGAATAATGATTTCAGGGATTATTACAAACGTGAAGAAGAAAAAGAGCGGCAAAGGATAAGACAGCAGGAAGGATATTGATGTTCAACGCCATGTGCTATCCCGTGCACATGGCGTTTTTTTGACCAATCATGTCAGCCATGGATTCTTCCACGGGTCGTAGTCGGCCTGAAAGGTCGCCATCTGCCAGTCCATGACCTCCTTTTTGTCCTCGGCGATCTTGCGCGGAATCTGCGGATTGATCCGCAGCTTGGCCGCGTCGTGCAGCCACTTCATAGAATCCTCATGGTCTTTGATACGCGTGGCGCTGACGTTGTTCGGGGCGATGAGCTTCGTGAGCTCGTACACGGCCAGCCGCACCATGTGCTTCTTGAGGTTGTAGTTGCGCGGGTCGCGCACGACCAGATTCACGCCCGCCTGCGGCTCGTCCGCGTTGACGTCGATCTCCGGATACCATACCCGCCCGTCATAGACGACATACTCGTGGTCGGAGAGCTCGTAGCCGTTGTACTGCGGGTCGTATTCGGCGATTTCGCCCCAGTTCGGGGAGTCGGCGGGTGTAAGATTCGCATCGAATTCCTCGACGGAGGTTACGGCATAGAACGTCCCGCCGAACTCGGCCACCTCCCACAGGGCGTACTCGCGCGGCACCCACGGCTGCGGGTAGGCTTCGAGCCATCCGGAGGCCATCGGCAGACGAATATCGCCGAAGTCGTAGCCGTTCTCCGCCAGACACCGGTAACAGAGACCGTTGTAGGCGACCAGATCGCCCGGACGATAGGTCTTGAACTGTGAGTAGCAGGGCGTACTTTCCGGGAAGACATTCGGGTCGGAGGACTCTTCCCAGTATACTACGGACGCCGGGGCTTTATAGCCGCTGATGGAGCGGATCACCTCGTGGATCTGTCCCTCGTAGTAGAGGTAGGCTCCGACGGGGAACGATATGCGGCGGTCGTAAGCGGCGATATACTTGCCCTTGTAAAGCTCCCGCTCGATCTCGTAGTTCTCGCTCAGGCGCTCGACGACGCTCATCTCGGCCGACTCCTCGGCCTGCGCCAGACGCTCGGCGTTGCCGCGCGTGATCTGCGACAGAGCCTCGGGCGAGATGACGCTCAGGTAATCGTTGTCGTTGAGAAATCTTCGGTACATGCTCCGTATGTGTAAAATGTTTCCGTCTGGTCAATAGCAGAACCCCTCGTGCAGCACGGCGGTCGACAAGATCCCGACGTCGCTGTCCTCGCCGTTCTTGAAGCGGTACCAGTTGTCCCGCAGATAATAACACAGCAAATAGTCGAGGCAGTCGGACAGGTGTCCGTACTTCTCGAATTTCACGCCCGTCTTGCTGTCCACGACCTTTTTCTTGGCCTTGGTGCCGTCGTCGTTGCGCAGCTGGTAGATCAGGTCCTCGGTAAGCCTGCGGCAGCGCAGGTCGATGCGTATTTCCCAGCCGTTGTATCCGTCGAAGACCTGATTCACGAAGTCGCAGCGCGTAACCTGCGGCGGCTGTTTCTTCAGAAGTTTCAGTTTGGGCCGCAGCACGCCGCCGCCCAGCGTGTCGAGGATCTGCGTATAGTTGTTGATCCCCTCCTCGTTGGTCGTCGAGCGCTGCAGGCCCGAAGGGTCGCCCGTAACGTCTACGCCGCCGACGTGCTTGTCGCGGTATAACTTGCCCCGCAGCTTGCGGCTCAGCGCCGGCGTGTTGTTTTCCTTGGTTTCGGGCTTGCCGAGGATCTCTTCGAGGATATAGACCCGCTTGCAGTCGTAGTCGATCTGTGCCGTCAGCACGGACATCTGCGGTGCAACGTTGAAGTCCCAGACCGTGATGAGCGGTTTCGAAGGATCGTACACCTGTTCCTTGAGGTTCGGCACCAGATGGCGCGAGCCGTCGAAACGGTTGTATATGGCCATGTCGTTGGCTTCGACATAATCCCAGTTGCCGTAGAGCAGACGTTCCTTGGTGGCCTGATCGCTGATCTTGTTCAGAGCCGCCTCGTAGGTTTGTCGGAAAGCGATGTCGGGATTGTCGAACACCGAGAAAGGCACGTAATATTCGCCCTCGCGCGGGATAACCTTGTTCCCGTCGTCGTCCTGCACGAAGCGGCCGCGAATCCAGTTCGTCGTGGGGTTGGTCGTCATCAGCATCTTCGATACACCGAGCGTCTCGTGCACTTTCCAGCGGATACGCGAGAAGAGTACCTCTATCGCGCGTTGGGAGATCTCCGAGCATTCGTCGACGCCTACGGCGCTCACCTCGATGGAGCCGAAGCGCTCGAAATGCGGGTCGGAAGGCAAATCCGCCATTTCGAGCATCAGAATGACCGAGCCGTTCCAGAACTGGAGCGTGCCGGCCAGATTGTTGACCTTGTAGTGGACGTCCTCTGCCAGCCCCCAATTCTTGACCACCGCACGGACGGTGTTCCATGTGGATTCCTTGAGACTTTTGAGGGTCTTGCGGGCAATCACGGCCCGGAAGTCCGAGAAACGCAGACAGCAGCTCACGAGCCACACCGACATCAGATACGATTTGCTCAGCCGCCCCCAGCCGCGCCTCCGCCGAGGATCAGCTGGGGGATATTCGAATTATGACATTGCGAACAAACGGGTTTGTACTGCGGATTGCCGTTCTGGTCGACGCCTACGAGCTGCTGGATGATCTTTCCTCCGCACAGGTGGCATTCGGGCTGCAGGAGCTTCCACAACTCGTACTGCTTGGGCGAAGGCTGGAAGTCGATGTGCAACCCTTCCGGCGCTTTGAGTTTTTTCAGCGCCATTGCCTATGCGATCTCTACGGTTACATCGTCCTGTCCTTCGATTCGGGCGATGAGCTCCTGCAAGGTCGCGCGCGAGTCGAGGACCTTGCCCTTGACCCTATTCCGGCCCACGATAAGGCAGCCGGCCGAGTCGTCGGCCGTGTTGCCGCTGTGGATCAGGATGCCCAGAAAGTGCGGTACGTCGTGCAGGTACGGCAGTCGCCGTTTGAAGCGCGGGCTGTACTCCATGGTCAGCCGATAGCATCCCGCGGGGATTGCCGTGCGGGCATAGACTTTCCCTTTACACCGGCAGGCGGCGCCGCGCGGTGTATCGGGACACGAGGCCGGCAGTTCGCGAACAGGGTCTTCAAGCGTATCGCAGAAATACGATCCGTCGATATGGAGGCGGCCGATTGTGTAGGCAGGACCTTTGAATATACGGGTTACGGTGATATGCATCTTCGGTATCGTTTACCGAAGAATAGGAGGCGGATAATCAAATAGGTTAATCTCCGAATGATTTTGCTGTCGCAGCAAAACTTTCGATCGATTATATGCACTAGTACCTTTGTGTTTGATTGCCAAATAATTGTAGTACAGTAATTAGATGTTTGGCTCCTTCATCTGCCAAAATACCGTCACTCCACAAAAATTCGTTCTGGAGCTTCCGCAAATAAAGGTTCCAATATTCGATGCAGACGTTGTATCCGAAATTTTGGAGATAGGCTTTTAACACCGACATAGCCGGCGAAGGCATATAAACATTTGCGGGAGGCGCCCATCCTAAAATGACTTGCTTTTTAGTTTGCTGTCCTTCATTCTCCATAGTAGTAGTTCGTATAATAGGTTAAAGTCTTTATCTTGAATAGATATTCGTATTTCGTCTGCAGGAGTTGCGATCGGGCCTTGACTTGCGTACTGATGGCGGTATTATAATCCGTTACGGTCGCGGCACCGAGGTCGTACTTGCGGGCGATCTGCCGGGCCGCCTCCTCGGCCGAGGCGACGTATTTCTGCGCTCCGAGGTATCGCTCCCATGCCGTGCGGGCATCGATGAGCGCCTGCGTAACCTCCTTCTCCACCTGTTTTTCGGTGGTACGCAGGGCGTATTCGGCCTGCCGTATGGCGAGTTTCTGCCGCTGCACGTTCTTGCGGGTCGTGAATTTGCCGAAAATCGGAATATTGAGCGACAGCGACACATAGCTGCTCGCATTGTCCTTGTATTGTTCGAAAAACGGATAGGCGTCGTAGCGATAGGTGCCGTCGGGATTCTGGAACATCTTCTGCCGGGCGTCCGAATAGCTCGACCCGTACCCGACCGAGAGTGAGAGCGTCGGCCAATAGGCCGTGCGTGCGATTTGCAGGTTGCGGCGGGCCAGGTCGATCCCCACGCGTGCCGCCTCCAGCTCAGGCAATCCCCGGGCGGCGTCGAGCACTTCTGCCGGGCTGTCCGCGATGTCGTAACGAGTCAGCTCCCCGACATCGGGCGCAACGGTCCGGAAGGTCGTATAGTCGTCGATTTCGAGCAGCTGGCAGAGGTTCAGCCGCGCGATGTCGTAGGTATTCCGTGCCGTCAGCACGTCGTTCTCCGCATCGGCCAGTTGCGATCGGATTTGAAGCAGATCGGCCGTCGTAACCTTGCGGGCCTCGACCTTCTTCGCCGTCTTCTCTTCCTGTATCCTCAGTTCTGCCACGACTTGTTCGGCGTCGCGGATCGTCTCCTCGGCACACAGTATCTCCAGATAATAGGCCGTAACGTTCATCCGCACGTCGTTGCGCATCTTCTCCACGGCGAGCAGCGACGAGCGCAGGTCGAGCTGCGCGCGTTTGAGGTTGTAGTAGTTCTTCAGCCCTCCGAAGATCTGGATATTCGCCCCGAGCGAGGCGTTGTTGCCCGCCACGGTCTCGTTCTCCACGAACTTATAGGTCGTTTCGTCGAGCACGCGTCCTGTCGAGAACGATACGCCGGTCGATGCGGAGAGATCGGGAGCATAGTTCCATTTCGATTCGGACAATGCAATGCGTTTTTCCGCGGCCGTGAGTTCCTCTGTTTTGATTTCGATGTTGTGCTCGTAGGCATGCGCAATGCACTCCTCCAGCGTCCAGCGCCGCTCCTGTGCGAAGCCGGAGGTGCCGAAGAGCAGCAGCAGTCCGAGCGGTACGATGTACGTTCGTCTCATACGGCTCATCTGTTTTTGAAAAGCGACACGACGGGCTGGATGAAGCGTTCGATCAGCCGCATGTCTTCGGTTACGATCTCCGCCGTGCCGTCCATTCGCTGAATCATCGGCAGCTCGCGCTTGTACGATGTGGTCATTCCGTCGGGGAAGACGACCTCGGCGGTATAGGCGATGGTCGTACCGCTTTGGGTCTGTATCTGTTCCGGTACGGCCGACAGCGAACGTATCCGTCCCCGCAGCACGCCGAACTCCATGTAGGGATAGCCGTTGAGCTTCACGTTCACCCCTTGGCCGACCTTCACTTTGCCGAAGCCCGCCGAGGGAACCTGCAGGCGACCGATGACCTCCGTCGCACCGTCCGGAACGATGCTCGCCAGTTTGTCGCCGACGGCGACATGCTGGTTCTCGCTCCAATAGTTCACGAGCGTTACGCGTCCGGCGACCGGAGCCTCCAGCACATACTGCTGCCGCCATTGGGCGATCTGGGCCGCGAGCTGCTGGCGGCTCTGCTCCAGCGTCCGCTCGTATTCCGCCGTTTCGTTTTCCTGTTGGAGTGTCAGTTCCACGAGCTGCTGCTCCGACTGGATGATCTGCAGTTCGGTCGAGGTGAGCGTGGCGTCGAACCCCGCCTTCGTGTTCTGTTTCGAGAGGTAGTTCTGGGCCGTGGTTTCGTAGTCGGCGGCGGAGATCACGGCTTCGGACAGAAGCAGCGAATCCCGCTCCAGCGTGCGGCGCCCATAGTCGAGCTCCTGCAGCAGCAGCGAACGCTGCCGTTCGAGCTTGGCATAATACTCACGGTTCTTGGCGATCTGTTCGCGCAGAAGCTCTTTTTTGCGGGCGATATTGTCCGTCGCAAGGTAGTGGCGGTAATCGCGGCAGCGGCTTTGGAGGTCGGCGAAGGCGGATTGCAGCTCCCCGAGCGCATATTCCCCGTCGAGCCACGGACTGGCTGCGAGGGCGGCGGGCGCGAGCGTATCGGCGGCGAGAAGATGCTCCGAGAGGCGCTCCACGTCCCGTCGCTCTGCGGCATTATGCAGCACGGCGATGAGCTCTCCCCGCTCGACATGCTCTCGGTCGCTTACGCAGAGCGTGTCGATAAGCCCGTCGTAGCGCACTACCAGATCGGAGGGAGGATTGACGGTGGTGATGACTGCCGGCGCCTCGATCGTATCGGGATACTTGATGAAGTAGCACCCCAGCAGGATTCCGCCGAAGATGCAGAAAACCACCGTTACGCCCCATCGCACCACCCACGACGGCGCACGACCCAGAATCGACTGGGCCTCTTCGCTGTAAAAGTTGTCTATTCTCTGCGGCATAAGATTTCTCTTATAAATTATTATCAAGCCCTGCTTTTTGAGTTGCAAATGCATCTTCAAAAAATCCGCTATGATTAACCTTCACATTGAAAGAGTGAATCAATGTGATTTATATGGTACTTATTGTAAAAAAATAATATCTTCCAATCAGCACATATCATGGGTTCTGTCTTTGCGTTATATAGTCATATAAGTTCTGTAAAAGTTCCTCTTGCATACTTTCTTCCCACTCTTCGGGATTGCATTCGGCCATTATTGCATCGGTTCCGTTCTCAACGAACTTTTGGGAACAAGTTCCCAAACATACCGGCACATATTTACATTCCCGGCATTTCGGATTATCGAAGATTGGTTGCCGCGTATATTTATAATAATTCTCGTTCCATACCGGTTCGCCTTTTTCGTTCAAATACCCGACAGAAGCCTTGTGCGTTGCGAAATCTCGTGCTGTACATTTGAAAAGAGTTCCGTCAAAATTGACTACGATCTGATTGACGACATCTGCATAGCATCGTACGCCGGCGCAATATTGTGTTTTGTTATAATTGACTTGAACCCCTTGTTGCCTGATATACTCTATTTGTTGTTCCAGTTCTCTTTCTATCGATGCTTCGTCCTCGATATCCCGAGTCTGCCAGACACGCTGAAATGTAAAGTAGATCTTCGAACGATTCTCCGGAAATATATCATTCACGATTTGCCCGATCCCTGCAATGTTTTTATTAGTGTAGTTAATCCGGATATTGATAGAAACATCGGTTACATTACAGCAAATGTTATTTATATTGTCGATAATACGTGTATAACTATCCTCGCCTCTTTTTTCAAAACGAACTTTGTTATGTACCTCCCGATAACCGTCCAGCGTAATTTGAAATCTGCTGAGTTCTATCTCATTGAAGCCTGCTATTACATCCGCATCTATCAGATATCCGTTAGTTGTTATCGTATTGACAAACGACAGTCCGTGCTCCCGGCAAATATCTTTGATATACAATGAAATCGGCTTGACCACTTCATTGAAATACATAAGCGGTTCTCCTCCGAACCAGTCCAAATGTAAGTTGAAAATGGGGTGCGTCTTTATGATATGATTTACATATTGCCTTACCCGTTCCATCGTATCCTGGGACATGATGCTGTCGATATGTTTTTCATAACAATACCAGCATTTGAAATTGCACAATAGAGTTGGTAAAACTGTTAATTGAAACGAATTGTTGTTGTAGAACACCTCATAGTGTCTCCGATGAAGCAATCTTGCATATTCGTCGACATTATCCTCCACAAGGAATCCTCCAGTAACCAAATCCGCATACAACGAAGAATCGTCAGTTAATCCATTTTGGATGTAACGTTCATAGTCCGTTGCTTGAAGATATATCTTCATTCCAGACATTAAATTGATCCCGCTGTACAGATTCTTATACTGGTGGAATATATTATAGCAGCTTAGCTTCATAATTTTAAGATTATAAGGGAGAATAAAGGGGGAGAGAGCTTCTCTCCCCCGATTAAGATCAGCCCAATAAAATAGTATCAAATTCTTTTATCGGACTTAAGTTATCTGTGCAATGACAACCTGTTGCATTGTTCAGGTTGTCTCCAGATCCAGAACACGTACAGTTCTTTTTACTATTGCGATCTATCCCGTAAAGAGTTGGTAGATCGAGGGATTCCATTCCACCCTTCACTTGATTCAACTGCTCATCGGCAAGCAGGTTCAATTTCTCAATTGCTTTCATTGTTCTGTAATTTTAAGTTAAACAAATACCCATAGCGGCCACTATAGTTTTTCCAGTATAATCTCCACAGCGCGTTCCAGCACGCGGTCGCGTCCTTCGATATAGTCTTCGAGCGTCGGCGCAAGCTCCTCGTCGGGGACGATGCCTTCCGCACCGAAGGGGCGGCCGCTCTCGGGGTAGAGGTATTTTATCGTGCAGATGCGCACCCAGGCGTCGTGCGGCAGTTCCACGACGAGCGGCGAACCGGTCGTGCCCGCCGTGCGCTGCCCGATTATAGCCGGCCGGCCGGGGCGTTCGTAGAGTTGGATGAGGAACGTCTCGGCTGCGGACAGCGTGTGCTTGCCGGTCAGAATCACCGTGGGCATTCGAAGCACCCGACTGCGGTCGATGCGGAGCATCTTGGTGGGGAGCGTGTCGAACGCACGGTCGGTATAGTAGGCTTCGTACTCCGGCTGCCAGTTGCC